>ERZ813253.86-NODE-86-length-34101-cov-6.836198_pt1 | contig 34101 bp, 32 predicted proteins | sample MGYA00520893_ERZ813253 | MGnify/ENA primary metagenome ERZ813253 (study PRJEB31669, sample SAMD00080414) | marine metagenome | biome: oceanic hadal pelagic zone biome; feature: marine hadalpelagic zone; material: sea water | place: Pacific Ocean:Izu-Bonin Trench...
CTCCTTCGGTCGCCTCAAAGACTACCGCCGAATTGCGACACGCTTCGACAAGGATGTCCGCAACTTCCTCGCGGCACTCTGCATTGCGGTTACAGTCATATGGTGGATCTAATGAGTCTGGACCCTAAGACTAATAAATTAGTAACATTGTATTACAGCCTCGACAACCGCCTATGATGATGCGGTGACGTGTGAAGTCTGGCCGCCGATTTAAAGGGACTATTCCATGGAAACCATTGTGGCGCGCGGCGATGCTTTTGCCGTTGGTGTGGCGATTGGCCGGCGCGGCTGCCGGGCGGTGCGCGACGCCGTGGTCCAGTCGGCGCAGTTTCAGGCCTTGAAAGCCTGGCTCGGCAGCGACCGCCTCGCGGCACTCAAGGCGGCGACGGCGCGCAGCTATCCCGGATTTTTGCGTGAGCTTGAGGGCATTGCCCAGGGCGCCGGCCTGTCGTTCGATGAGATTTTTCTATGGAATTGCCGGGGCGATCTTCGCGATCTCGATGCAGGCCTGGACGACAGCGGCTGTACGACGGTGATGATACCCGGCGGGACGACCCCCGGGACGGCGACTATCGGCCACAACGAAGACGGCGGCGCGGCGCTGGCCGGCTTGTGTTTTTTGAGCCAAGTCGAGCCGGATGTGGGGCCCGGCTTCACCGCCTTCTGTTATCCCGGCATGCTGCCCGGCCACGCCTTTGGCGTGAACCGATTCGGGCTGGTGCAGACGATCAACAACATCCGGCCCCACGACCTAACCGTCGGGGTGCCGCGCCACGTCATCTGCCGCGCCGTGCTCGATTGCCGCACTCTCGACGAGGCGCTCGCACTCCTGCAACGCACCGACCGCGCCGCCGGCTTTCACCACGCCCTGGCTCAGGCCGGCGACTCCCGGCTGCTGTCGGTCGAAGCGCCGGCCAGCGGCTGCACCGTGGTCGAGGTGAAAAGCCCGCTCGCCCATGCCAATCACCTGCTGGCCGATTGTCATGGCAAGCTCGAGCAGGATTGCCAACCGTCGTCCGTCGCGCGCCAGGAACGCGCCGAAGCCATGATCGCTTCCGGCGCCCTAGAGGATGGCGATCCGCTCGCCATTCTGTTCGATCGCGCCGACCCCGCCCTACCGATCCTGCGCAACGGCGACGAAGAGGGCAATGACGGCTACACCCTGGCGACCGCGCTGTTCAAGATCGGCGCCGAGACCGTCGACTGGTCGGTCCGCCACGGTTCCGATACGGACCCGGTGGCGTCCGGGACGATTTAAGAAGCCTCGTTCGGCGCCACCAGCGCCCATTCGACGATGCTCTTGAGGGCTTTTCCCAAGGCCTGATCGAAGGACTGAATGATGTCGATCAAGCTGGTGCTGGCGGCCTGTACTCTGCGCTCGCTCTTGAACGAGGCGATGATCGTGCGCTGAGGCATCTTGATAAGCTTGGCGTTGAGCCGAACGAAGACGATCGGTGGTCCTTCCCCCGAATATTCGGCCTGGAACTCGCGCAGATCGGTTTTCAACACATAGTCGGCGCGCAAATCGGTGGACTTACGGGCGACGGCGACGATTCTGCCGGTATTCTCGAAGGATTCAACGAGCAGGGTTTGCACCATGACCGGCGCCCGCTCCGACCAGCGCGCGCCGCCGTAGTAATCGAGGGTCAGGGGGGCGCGGCTCAGGGCGATGCGCGGGGTGTTCAGGGACTCGGCGCTGATCGGCACCTCGACCACAAGCTGCCAGCCCACCGTCGGCAAATTCTCGCTGTAGCTGCTTTTGGGCGTCAGGTTGTAGAGCTTGGCGGCCGGGCCGCCTCCCGGAAGCATGTCGATACATCCCGTCAGCAGCACAAGCCCGATCAAGCAAGCGAATGTTCTGGTCATCATTGCGGCGTGTATCCTTCATCGTTGCCCCTAAACAGGAAACCCGAGGGGTCGGATTCGAAACGGTCCGATATGCGGGTCAGGCTGGCGACCAAGTCGCGGGCCTCGGCCAGGAAGCGCGACAGCTCATAAAGCCCTTCGCCCGAGAAATCCTTTAGCGACGCCCTGTTCTCGGCGACCAGCAGGGTGAGTTGCTCGGCGGTATCCGCCAGGGTTGAGGCGGTGTCGCGAACCTGCGTGAGGGTTGCCGCGGCCTCGCCGGTCAGGGTCTCGGTGCCGGCATCCACGGCGCTTAAGGCTCCTTCGGCGGCGAGAAGGGTCCCAGGGCTTGGTGCGCAGCCAGAAATGCAGGCCCATGCAGCCGTGCAGCCAGGCGACGATCAAGGTGGCGACCTGTTGCAAACCCTTCTCGGGGGCGAATTCCCAGAGCACCAGAACCACATAGGTATAGGTGTCGCCAATGCCGTAAATTTCGGCGAGTAACCGCGTGCCGATGATATGCCCGGCGAGCAGCGGCGGGATCATCAGCCCGAGCAGGATTTGTCCTGCCTGCCAGCCCGGCATGCGCAAGGATCGGCGCTCATACAAGGCCCATAGTACCAAGGCGAAGTGGATAAGCAGCGCGCCGTAGAGGGCGGCCGTGCCGAGGGGGTTTCGCCACAACAGGACGAACCATTCACGCCCCGCCTCCATGGCATTGAGGGAAATCAGGCCGAGCGCATGATTGGCGAAATGGGTGACCAGATAGGCGAACAGAACAACGCCCGACCAGGATCGCAAGCGTCTCACCATCTTGCGGTCACTTGGCGCGCGGTCACTGGGGGGTCGATCCCCTGGGCAAGCGGTCGGCTGGGACGTTGGACCAGATAGAAGCGCTCAATCGGCGTGGTGTCCGTAATCACGAAATTGAACACCGCCGATTCGCCGGGGCGCAGAGAGCCGCCGTGAAAGGAGATCGAATCGAGGGGCTCGATAAATTCGTTGAATTTGCCGAACCGGTTCGAGGTGAAGGGGCGGCCGGCTGATGCTCCCTGGCCGAAGGAAAGGCCGTCGAGATAATCGCTCGAGACGCCGAAAATTTGCTGCAGCTCGAAATCGATGAAGCTCCAGATGAAGGGCGTGCGGTTATGGATGATCTTGCGCAAGGCGAGGCCCGTGGGATGCAGGGTGCCGATCCGGTTTCCAAAGGCCGGGGTCAAGCCTTCGATGATCAACACCGCGGCGCTCGGCCCGGTGATTTCCTCGACCACGACAAACGGATCGTCGAGGCTGCCGCTGCCCGAGGCGGCGACGATGGTAAAGCCGCCGCCCGAGTCGCTAAAGGTGATGCCGCCCGAGGTCATGGGTTGAGCCGCGACCAGACCAGCGGCCAGAATGCTTGCGCCGCACGCCGCTAAAAAAAACGCGCCCCCAGCGTGTATTTTCCATGCGCCCATCATCGGGGCGAGGCGCGGCGCAGTCAAAGGCAAATCATATGGGAAATAATTTAGGATAGATTGACCGCCCGGCTCGCCGGCGTCATTCTGGGTCTGTCGACAGATAGGGAGATTTTTCGATGACCGCTACCGCCAGCGTGCCCGTCGCTCCGGAAGAAACCGAAGAGCGCCGCATCCGAACCGACCTCGCGGCCTGTTACCGGCTGATGCATAAATATGCCATGACGGATTTGATCTTCACCCATGTCTCGGCGCGTCTTCCGGGGAGCGACGGTCATTTCCTGCTCAATCCCTATGGCCTGATGTTCAATGAGATTACTGCCTCCAGCCTGGTTGAGGTCGATGCCGAGGGGACTATTGTCGGCGGCGGCGACAGCCCTTGGGGGATCAACTGGGCGGGCTATATTATCCACAGCGCGGTTCTCGCGGCCCGCGCCGACGTGAATTGCGTGCTGCATACTCATACCCGCGCCGGAGTCGCGATCTCGACTCTCGATTGCGGGCTGTTGTCGATCAGCCAGCATGCCATGGAATTTCACAACCGCATGGCCTATCACGATTACGAAGGCATTGCCGATGATGTCGGAGAGTGCACGCGCCTGGCCACGGACTTGGGCGGCCTAAATGCCATGATCCTTCGCAACCATGGTCTGTTGACCACCGATAAGACTGTCAGGGGGGCGTTCCTGCGCATGTTCAACCTTGAGCAATCCTGCAAAATTCAGCTCGACGCTCAGGCCGCGGGCACGCCTCTGATACAGCCGTCGGAAGAGGTTTGCGAACATGCCGCGCGCCAGTTCGAGAGCAGCACGGAGAATCGGCCCATGGGTTGGCAGGCGCTGCTTCGCAGTCTCGACAACGAGGATCCGAGCTATCGCGATTAAGTTAGCGGCGACGTCCCGGCGGCTATGTCAAGCGTTCTTAGTTTGATACCACCCTACGGTGGTAGGAACCCATTTCACCGAGATTATTTTGGATCATCCGAGAATTCCGGGCAACCACTCGGCAAGATGGTCAAATTAAAGTCGTGGAAGATTCTCAATGTAACGTTGGTTTGCCCGATTCATGAATTCTGAACCAAGAGACCGTATGACCAGTAGTTGAGAACATGTGCCGGGTCTCTAGAGTTACTTGATTCGGTTCCTGAAATAATTCCCCTCACGGTGTAGCAGTATCGCTACCGGGGCCGAGGAGGAGAGAGTGGCAAATTCAGTAGCCCTGTCGACCGGGATTCTGGTTGCACACGGAAACAGTCCTTGCGGCTATCTGTCGGTGGACGCGCTTCCATCGTTGGCTGTCAGGTTTTCCGGGGGCATCAATCGCCCGCTCAGTGGAATCGTAAATGTTGCCGCGGGAATCGGTTTTAAGTTTGCGCCAGTTGTTACGGTATATACGTAAAACGAGTAAAATTATTTAATTCCCTCTCCTTTCGATTGTAAAACCACCTTAAATTATACATCTAATACGTTTATTCTGATCGGCTGTGTTCGGTATCGGGACGATTCCGTCTCGGTATTCCCAAAATTTCCCTACCCGCCATTCATGATACCGAATCGGTCGCAACTGTACCGCGATGGACTTAGATTTTCCGTCGCGATGACGTCTCTTCAAAATCAACAAATTACTGAACACGGTCGGACCATCCGAACGCGTAGCGCGTTGCTGCTCGATGAACGCCCGGCTGGTCAAACAACTCAACCGGAGAATGCTTACGGCCTCGTAGGGCGCGAAGCCGCTGATTACGAAAAACCCAATACCAAGGAGAATCATGATGAGTTCGACTGAGACCGCTCAAGACCTATCCCGTCCCGCCGGTTCCTCGGGATTCACTAACGTCTTCGGACGTATCTTCGGAAACTTCAAAGTGCGAACGAAGATTCTGGCCGGCTTCGCTTCGGTCCTTGTGATCCTGATCGGAGTGTCCGGACTCGGCTACAGCAATTTCGTCTTCGTCGGTCACGAAATCGACATCCTTGCCGAAGATATTGAGAAAGTCGCCCTGGTCAGCCGCATCGAGGCCGAGTTCCTCAAGTTGAAGGGCCATGCCCGCGAGTTCGCCGCCAAGGGGGTCGAGGCCGACGCCGAAAAGGTTGCGGAAATCGCCCTCGAGATCAGCCCGTTGATCGAACAGGCATTGGAACGCATCGTCGACCCCGCGCTCAACGCCAAGATCGTCGAGATCGGCGAGGAATTCGAAATCTACATCAAGGACTTCGAAATAGCCAAGGACCTGAAGCACGAGTTCAATAATCTTATTCAGGAGGAGTTGGAGCCGAACGGCGAGGCGATCGTCGAGGACCTGGAAGCGATTCTCGATGAAGCCGTGGCGGAAGGCAACACCGACGCCATCATCTATGCCGGCGTGGCCATGGAACATGCCCTGTTGGCGCGGCTTTACACCAACATCCTGATTGGCCGCCAGGACGACGCGTTCGCCGATAAGGTTGAGTATGAGTTCGCCGAGTTCGCGGCCGCCCTGGAGTCCCTGGGCGCGGTCGTCCAGACGGAAAAGGAAAGGGTGCTTCTGGCAGACGTGCAGGAGCGTTTCCTGGCCTATGAAACGGCCTTCGAGAAAGTCCGCGAGGACGATCTCGCGCTGCGCGGGCTGATCGACGGCGAGATGAAAGCCGCCGCCGAAACCATCGCTAAGGATTCCGAGTGGATCGAGGCGGAAATCAGCAAGGAAGAAGAGGAAGTTCGCGCCGAAGCCATCGCGGCCATCGAAACGGGCGAGATCGAGATGGTGATCGCCGGTCTGGTCGGCATTGTCGTCGGCGTCATGCTGGCGTTGCTGATCGGTAACGGCATCGCCAGGCTGATCCGTAACATGACCGATGTCATGGGCAAGCTCGCCGGCGGCGACAAGACCGTCGAAATTCCAGCCCAGGATCGGGCCGACGAGATCGGCGAGATGGCGCAGGCTGTCCAGGTATTCAAGGACAATGCCATCGAAATGGACCGCATGGCCGAAGAGCAGAAGGCGGCGGAACATCGGGCCGAGGAGGAGAAGAAACGCGCCATGAACGAGATGGCCGACAACTTCGAGAGCAGCATCAAGGGTATCGTCGATTCCGTCGCCGGCGCCGCGACCGAGATGCAATCGACCGCCGAATCCATGGCCTCGACGGCAGAGGAGACCAGCCGCCAGAGCCAAGCCGCGGCGGCGGCCTCGGAAATGTCGACCTCGGTCAACGAGATCGCTCGCCAGGTGGCCCAGTCGGCGACCATGGCCAAGGAGGCGGTCGCGGAGGCGCAGACGACCAACGCATCGATGCAAGGCCTGGCTGACAGCGCCGAGAAGATCGGCGAGGTGGTCGACCTGATCAGCGACATCGCCAGCCAGACCAACCTGCTGGCGCTCAACGCGACGATCGAGGCGGCGCGCGCCGGCGACGCCGGCAAGGGCTTCGCGGTGGTCGCTTCCGAGGTCAAGAGCCTGGCGACGCAAACCGCCAAGGCGACCGAGCAGATCGCCTCGCAGATCTCGGCTATCCAGACGGCCACAGAGGAGTCGGTGACGGCGATCGGAAGCATCGACAAGAAGATCGGCGAGATGGACGAGGTTACCACCGCCATCGCCTCGGCCATCGAGGAGCAGGGCGCCGCCACCGGCGAAATATCGAGCAACAGCCAGCAGGCTGCGGTCGGCACCCAGGAGGTGTCGGAAAACATTGCCTCGGTCAACCAGGCGGCAACCGAGACCGGCGCCGCGGCGAGCCAGGTGTTGTCGGCGACGGGCGAACTCGCCAACCAGGCCGACTTACTGCGCAAGGAGGTCGACGACTTCCTGGCCGAAGTGAGAGCAGCTTAAGGTGAGGCCGGCGGGCCGCCCTTAGTTTTTCCCTAATCCAAAAACCGGGCGTCCTGGCGCATTTCGATCAGCGTCGGGCCGTCGGCGGCGAGGGCTGCAACCAGCGCCGCCTTGAAGGCCTCCAGGCTGTCGGGCCGACACGCCCGGGCGCCGAAGGACTCGGCGAGCTTGATATAATCCGGGTTGCGCGGGTTGACGCCGATCTCGGGGATGCCCTGCTCGATCATGTCGTCGCGAATTTGGCCAAGGCCATCGTTGTTCCAGAGCAGGATGACGAGCGGCAGGCCAAGCTCCACGGCAACGCCGATTTCGGACACGGTGAAGAGGAATCCGGCGTCGCCGACCAGGGCCACCACAGGGCGCTCGGGCGCCGCGATCTTGGCGCCGATCGCCGCCGGCAGGGCCCAGCCCAGGGTGCCGTAGCCGGACGGGTGGAACCAGCTTCTGGGCCTTGAGCAGGGGAAGTGATGGATACCGGTGTAGGCGATCTGGGTCATGTCGCTGCACACCACGCCGTCCTCGGGCAGGGCCTCGCGGAGCGCGTCAAGCAGCTTGATATGCTTGGCCTGGAGTGGCTGTGGCGAGGCCGCCATCTTCGCCCGTAACTTGGCAATCTCTCCCTTGGCAAAACCCTGCGCCGGGCTGTGACCGTCGAGCGTACGGGTCATCGCCGCCAGGGCGCGCCCGGCATCGCCGACCAGGGCGACATCGGCCGGATAGTCGCGCTGGGTGTTCGCCGCATCGATGTCGATGCGGATCAGCCGGCCGTTGAAGGGCAGGCGGTCGATCCAGCTATCGGTCTCCGAGAGTTCGGTGCCGATCGCGATGATCAGGTCGGCGCTCGCAACGATGCCTTGCGTGGGGCCGCGTTCCAGGGTGGCGCCGAGGCACAGGGGATGATCGTCGGCCATGACGCCTTTTGCCGCCACGGTCAGGATGACGGCGGCGCCGCAAGCCTCGGCGAAGGCGGTTAAGCCCGGTCCGCAATCGACCGTGCCGCCGCCGGCAATGACCACCGGGCGCTTCGCCTGGCGGACACATTCGCAGGCTGCCTCGATGATTTCCTCGGGCGGGCTTGCGGGCGGCGCGGGGACGCGGGCGACGGCCTCGAAGCCGGCGGGCGCCTTGAGCACGTCGAGGGGAAGCGAAATATGCACCGGTCGCGGGCGGCCGTTGCGGAAGACGGCGAAGGCCGCGGCGACCAGGTTGGGAACTTCGGCGGCGCTCATGGCGGTTTTGCTAAACGCGGTGAGCGGCGCGGTAACCGCGTTCTGGTCGGTGATTTCATGCAGCCGCCCGCGCCCCATGCCGAGGTCGGCGGTGGCGTTGACGCTGGAAATCACCAGCAGGGGAATCGAATCCGAATAGGCCTGGCCGATCGGCGTCGCCGCGTTGGTGACGCCCGGCCCGGTGATCAGATAGCACACCCCGGGCCGCCCCGAGACGCGCGCGTAGCCGTCGGCCATGAAGCCGCAGCCCTGCTCGTGGCGGGCCTGGACATGGCGAATATTGACGCCGCCGAGGCCCTTGTAGAGTTCCAGGGTATGGACTCCCGGAATGCCGAACACCGTATCGACGCCATAGGCTTCGAGAAGACGGGAGACCGCCATTCCACAAGTAAGGTTGCTTGTCATCTCTCTTATTCCGTATTTCCTAAGAGGGAGCGCGATGATACCGTTTGATGTCTTCAATGTGCATCAATTCTTGGAGGTTTCGATGACCGCGGACAACGGCGAGTGGGGCGTGAATTCGGAATACGGGGTCTTGCGCGACGTGTTGCTATGCCGGCCCGATTATTTCCGCTGGCTGCCAACCAGCTCGATTTCCAAGGCGACCCTGCGCAGCGGCGCGAGCTTCGATCGCCAGCGCGCCATGGCCCAGCATGGCGAGATGGTGCAGGCCTACCGCGATGCCGGCGTCGCCTGTCATTTCCTGGAGACCGAGGAAGCGCTGCCCTATCAGGTCTACGCCCGGGATTCGAGCTTCATGACACCCTTTGGCGCGGTGGTCACCCAGATGAACCAATGGTGGCGGCGCGGCGAATACGCACCGGTGATCCGCTTCTATCAAGACAAGGACATTCCCATCTTCAAGATGATTACGGCGGCGTCCTTCGAGGGCGGCGACTTCGATGTCATCGAGCCCGGCTGCGTGCTTATCGGCTATTGCGGCGAGCGCACCCAGGAGCCCGCCGCCAGGCAGGTTCAGGGCTGGTTCGAGGACAAGGGCTGGGAGGTCAAGCTGGCCCCCATCGCCGAGCATTATGTGCATATCGATCTCATGGTCTGCATGCTCGGCGACAAGCTGGCGGCGGTCTGCCTTGAGACCACCGAGGACTGGATCGTGGACTGGCTGAAATCGAAAAAAATCGAGATCATGCCGGTCTCGTATCGCGAGACCATGGCGTTGGGCTGCAATGTGGTCGCCCTGGGCAATGACAAGGTGCTGTCGACGGCCGCCAGCAAGGACCTCAATGCGCGGCTCAGGGCGCGGGGATTCGAGGTCTATGACCCCGACGTCTCCATGTTCACCCAGGGCGGCGGCGGAGTCCATTGCATGTGCCAGCCCCTGCGCCGCGACCCTGTCTGATCGGTCAAGCGGCCTGAAACAATCTGAAATTTAAAGGCGTCGGCGCCGGCGCCGGTGGGCAGCGTCGATGGGCCGGACGCCGAAAAGTCACGTCTTGTTAATGATAAATTTATCATCGTGTAATATTTTGAAATTTAAAGGAGTGCATTGCCTGAAATCACTCACCCATAGCCGCCCAAATTCCGGCTGTTATCCATCAACTCTGTTTAGGAACGCACGATGAAAATCTCAGACATCAAATTCGCGAATTTGAAGACCAAGCCGAAGATCCTGATCGGTATATGCTCCCCTCTGGTCCTCCTGATGATGCTTGGGGGCATTAGCGTTTACAGCATCTCCAGCATTGTCAGCACCAATGAGAGGGTCAATCACACCCATGAAGTGCTGGGCGACGCGGCGGCGATCGTTTCCTCGGCCGTGGACATGGAGACCGGCATGCGGGGCTTCCTGCTGGCCGGCGAGGAGGGTTTTCTCGATCCCTACCATGCCGGCGAGACAGCGACCTACAGCGGCATCGCGGCCCTGCAGGAAACGGTCAACGACAACCCGGCCCAGGTCGAGCGCCTCGGCGAGGCCGAGAAGGTGCTGCGCGAGTGGCAGGCCAACGTCACCGAATCCACGATCGACCTGCGCCGCGAGATCGGCGACGCCGAGACCATGAACGACATGGCCGATCTGGTCGGCGAGGCCCGCGGCAAGGTCTTCTTCGACAAATTCCGCGAACAGATAGCCACCTTCATCGGTCGCGAAACCGACCTACTGAACGAGCGTCGCAGTGACTTCCAGACCGCCCAGGGCGCGGTCGGCGAGAACTTCGGGCTGGTTCAGGATACCACCGGCTGGGTCGAGCATACCAGCAGGGTCCTGGCCGCCGCGGCCCAACTGCTGGCCGACGCGGTCGACATGGAGACCGGCATGCGGGGCTATCTGCTGGCCGGCGCGGCGAGTTTCCTCGATCCCTATAATGCCGGCAAGACGGCCTTCTTCGAGGGCATGCAGGCCCTGCAGAAAACGGTCGATGACAACCCGGTCCAGGTCAAGCGGCTCCAGGAAACGGAGACGATCATCCGCGACTGGGTCGAGAAGGTGACCGAGCCGGCGATTGTTCTACGCCGCCAGGTGAGCGCCGGGGCACGGCCGTTACAGGATATCCAGGCCCTGGTGAACCGCAAAGAGGGCAAGAAATACTTCGATGCCTTCCGGGTCCAGATCGCGGCCTTCAGCCAGGTCGAGCGGAACCTGATGGCCGAACGCCAGGCGACGGCGGTCAGCGCCGGAACCAAGGTCTCGGCGGATCTTGAGGTCATGAACGAGAACGAGGCCTGGGTCACCCACACCTACGGGGTGATCGGCCAGGCTAATGACATCCTGTCTGCCGCGGTCGATATGGAGACCGGCATGCGGGGCTATTTGCTGGCCGGCCAGGAAGGCTTCCTGGCGCCCTACACAAATGGAGCCAAGCGGTTCTATGAGCTTGTGGCGAGCCTGAGCGAGACCGTGAACGACAATCCGGCCCAGGTTGAGTTGCTGGGCGAAACCGAGCAGACCATCCGCGACTGGCAGAGTAACGTCACCGAGCCGACCATCGCCCTGCGCCGCGAGATCGGCGACGCCAAGAACATGGACGACATGGCCGACCTGATCGGCGAGGCCCGGGGCAAGCAGTACTTCGACGCTTTCCGGGCGATCATGATCGACTTCGCGGCCGAGGAAACCGGTCTCATGGAAACCCGCCAGGCGAGCAACAGCGACACCGTCAGCATGACCTTTTTGGTCATCGGGCTTACCGTTGCCGTGGCTGTGGCGATCGGTCTCGTACTCGCGTGGTTGATCGGAAACGGCATCGCCGGGCCGATCGGCAAGATGACGGCCGTCATGGGGCGGCTGGCCGATGGCGATACGTCGGTCGAGATCGAAGGCGCCGAACGTTCGGACGAAATCGGCGAAATGGCCGGCGCGGTCCAGGTGTTCAAGGACAAGGCCATCGAGGCGGATCGACTCGCCGAGGAAAAGATCGAACAGGAGCGCAAGGCCGAGGAAGACAAGCGCAGCGCTTTGCTGAGCTTGGCCGATAATCTCGAGAAGGGCGTCAAGGGCGTCGTCGATGCCGTCTCGTCGGGGTCCGCGGAAATGCAGTCCACGGCCGAGAGCATGGCCTCGACGGCGGAGGAGACCAGCCGTCAGAGCCAGGCCGCCGCGGCGGCGTCCGAGCAGGCCTCGTCCAACGTCCAGACGGTGTCGGCGGCGGCCGAGGAGATGTCGACCTCGATCAACGAGATCGCCCGCCAGGTCGCCCAGTCGGCGACCATGGCCAAGGCGGCGGTCGAGGAAGCCCAGAAGACCAACGAGACGGTCCAGGGCCTCGCCGAAGGCTCCCAGAAGATCGGCGAGGTTGTCGAGATGATCAGCGACATTGCCAGCCAGACCAACCTGCTGGCGCTCAACGCCACCATCGAGGCGGCGCGCGCCGGCGATGCCGGCAAGGGCTTCGCGGTGGTCGCCTCGGAGGTCAAGAGCCTGGCCACGCAGACCGCCAAGGCGACCGAACAGATCGCCGCGCAGATCTCCTCGATCCAGTCGGCCACCGACGACGCGGTCGGCGCCATCAAGGGCATCGGCGAGAAGATCGCCGAAATGGACGAGGTCACCACGGCCATCGCCTCGGCGATCGAGGAGCAGGGTGCCGCGACCGGCGAAATCAGCAGCAACAGCCAGCAGGCTGCGGCCGGCACCCAGGAGGTCTCGGAAAACATCGCATCGGTTAGCCAGGCGGCGGCCGAGAGCGGTTCCGCAGCGGCTCAGATGCTGCAATCGGCCGGCGATCTCTCCAAGCAGGCCGAATTGCTGCGCGGCGAGGTTGACAAGTTCCTCACCGAGGTGCGCGCCGCCTAATCGTCCGGCCTAAACCCCGTAACCCTACGGGCGGCTTCGGCCGCCCTTTTTTTCTCTAGTCCCGATAGGCCACGCCGGGCAGCACGCAGAGTATCTCATAAAGCAGATTGGCGCCGATCACATCGAAGCCACGGCAGCCGCGAATGAATTCGAGCCCCTGAACCGTGGTCAGCCCGCCGATCTCCAGCGTATCCGTGCCCGGCGCGTAGGCGAAGAGCGTCATTCCAGCCAGGAAATCATGTTGAACTGTAATCGAAATCGAACGCCCGCTCGGCGTGGGGCACCACATGGCCCACCGAGGGCGAGGGGAAATGGGCGGTCAGCACCAGGGTGTCGGTCTCGCAATGGCAATCTAGGAAGGTCTTGCGGGTCGCGGCGGAGAGCGCCGGGTCAAAGTCGAAATTGGGTCTCCAGTCCGGGTGCGCCAGTTGGATCGGGCTGTGCATCAGATCGCCGATCATCACCGCACTCCGGCCCTGGGAGGCGAAATTGACGGCGACATGGCCGGCCGTGTGGCCGGGCATCGGGGTGAGCCAGATTTCGTCGTCGAGGGCGTAGTCGGTATCGACCAGGACCGCCTGATCGGCCTCCATGATGGGCAGTATGTTCTCGCGGAATACAGCCGTGTCGCCCGCCTCGCTGGCCGCAAATTCGTCTTTCGCGAGGATGTATTTCGCGTTGGGAAAAGTCGGCGTCCAGCGGCCATCCACCAGGCGGGTATTCCAGCCGCAATGATCGACATGGAGATGGGTGCAGAAGACGTAATCGATATCCTCCGGTTGGGCGCCGGCGGCTTCAAGGTTTCGCAGCCAGGTCTCGTCGCGCAGATCCCGCCATTCAGGAACGCCGCCGTAGGTCTTGCGGCAGCCGATGCAGGTGTCGATCAGGATGGTGTGATGGCGGGTGCGCAGCAGATAGGACTGAACGGGCATGACGATCCGGCCGGTCACGGGCTCCAGCGCCTTGGGCTCGAGCCAGTGGCGGTGAGGTTCGACCGCCTCGGGCAGGGCTTCGTCGAACATTTCCGCCAGGGTGATGTAAGGGCCTTCCCTCTCAATGATGCGGTCGATGGTGATGTCGCCCAACTGCCTTGGTTTCATGGCCTGGGGTTTCATGGCTATCGGCCCTTCCACACTGGCTTGCGCTTCTCGGCGAAGGCGATGGGGCCTTCGATGGCGTCTTGCGAGGCCATCATCTTCTCATAGAACGCAAGGCCGCTCTTGCCCTTCTTGGTCCGCTTCATGGCGTCTTCGAGCGGCGTCATTTCGATGGCCTGCAGCACCTCGAGGCAGGCCTGGATGGCGAGCGGCGCGCCTTCGGCGATAAGCGCCGCCATTTCGCGCGCCTCGTCCATCAGCGCCGCCGCCGGCACCACCTTGTTGACCAGCCCCCAGTGGGCCGCTTCCTCGGCGCTCATGGAGCGCCCGGTGAGAAACATCTCGACGGCGATATGATAGGGCAAGCGGCGCGGCAGCCGCTGCATGGCGCCGGCGTCGGCGAGGAAGCCGCGCTGCATCTCAGGCAGAGAGAAGGCGGCGTGATCGGCGGCGATGATCAGGTCGCAGCCCAGGGCGAGCTCGAAACCGCCGCCGATGGCGAGCCCGTTGACCGCGGCGATGAGCGGCTTGTGCAAGTCCCAAAGCTCGGTGTTGCCGGCGAAACCGCCGGGCTGCGGATCCGGCTCGCCTTCGAGGCCCTCCGCGCCGCCCGCCACCTCCTTGAGGTCCCAGCCCGCCGAAAAGATGCGGTCGCCGCCGCCGGTGATGATGCCGACCGCCAGGCCCTCGTCGTCGCGCAGGGTCGCGAAGGCGTCGTACAGCGCCTGGCTGGCGGCGCGGTTTATGGCATTGACCGGCGGCCTGTCGAAGGTGATTTCGAGCAGCTTGCCGTGGCGCGTAGTCTTGACGATATCACTCATGTCCGGCCCCTCACTCATCCGCCATGCGGATTGTTGCGTCGACCGCCACGGCGCCCTGTCCTATCGGGAGCACCATGAGCGGGTTGATGTCGAGTTCGACCAGACGGCCGCGATGGCCGGCGGCGAATTGTGCCACGGCGAGCACCGCGTCGATGACGGCCTCCCGGTCGCCGGCCCGATTGCCGCGATAGCCGGCAATCAGCGTCGCCGCCTTGAGCCGATCGAGGGTTCGCGCGACCGTGGCGCGGTCAGTGGGCAGCAGGATGACGCGGCTGTCGTCGAGAATTTCGACCAGCGTGCCGCCGCTGCCGATGACCAGAACCAGGCCGAGGGTCGGGTCGTGCTTGACGCCGACGATCAGCTCGCAGACCACGTCCTCGACCATGGCTTCGATGAGGAATTTCTCGACCCCAAGACCGATGGTCATCTCGGCGGCGGCCCTGGTGACCGCCTCTGCGACCGTCAGGCCGAGACGCACCCCGCCGACTTCGCTCTTATGGACGATGGCGGCGTCGAGGGCCTTGATGACGACCGGAAACCCGACCTCTTGGGCCGCCGATGATGCGCGGTCGGCGTCGGCCACCCGGCCCTCGGGGATGGTGATGCCGTAGGCCGCCAACAGTTGCTTGCTGGCATATTCATCGAGCATGGGGGCGTCTTCCGGCGGGGTGACGAGCGGCGGCAGGCTGATGTCGATCTCCCGGATTGCCAGCCCGCGCGCGCCATAGCGCACGCAGGCGCCGGCCGCCATGACGGCGTGTTCAAGGCCCTGCAAGGGCGCGACCCCAGCGGCGATCATCTTATCTTGCGCGGCGGCGGTCACCGATTCCGATAACGAACAGGCATGCATGGCCGGTACGCCGGTTGCGGCGCTTGCCGCGATAAAGGCGTCGATGGCGAGTGTCGGCTCGTCGCCGTATCCGCTGCCTTGGAGAAAATCGAGAACCAGCATGGCGCAATCGCAATTCTCGGACATCATCGTGGTGAAGGCGTGCTCCAGGGCCTTGCGATCGCCCCAGATCGTCGTGTTGTAATCCAGTGGATTGACGATATGGGCGAAATCCGGCAACACAGCGCGCAGCGCCTCATGCTGCTTCTGTGTGGGTTGCGGCAGCTCGATCCCGCAGGCCTCGGCATAATCGGAAACCATTGCCGCCTCGCCGCCCGAGCAGGTCATGACAGCGAAGCGGTTGCCGGCCAGGGGGCCGGTGACGCTGAGCGCCTTGAGCTGTTCCATGAACATTTCCGGATTGCGGGCGCGGCTGATGGCGAAGCGTTCGAACAGCGCCTCATAGGTGTCGTCGGAGCCCGACAGAGACCCCGTATGGGTCATGGCGGCGCGGCGGGCGGTCTCGGACCGGCCTGCCTTGAGAGCGACGATGGGGATGCCTTGTTGCAGGGCGCGCTCCGCCGCCTTGCTGAATTCGGCGATATTCCGGATACCTTCCATATAGAGTCCGATAGCGGTCACCCGTTCGTCGTCGAGCAGAAACTGGATGATATCGCTGCTGTCGATCACCGCCTCGTTGCCGCTGCTGATGACATAGCTGAACGGCAGCGAGCGCTGGTTGTACATCAAATTTATGGTGATATTGCCGCTCTGCGCCACCAGGGCAGGGCCCCGGGTGGGCGCGGCGTTGAGGAATTCGACCGGCCAGACCCCGGCGCGGTCGACAAAATTGACGAAGCCGTAGCAGTTCGGTCCCAAGGCGGCGAAATCACCGGCGGCCTCGATCAGCCGATCCTGGAAACCCGCCCCGTCCTCGGTCTCGGCGAAACCGGCGGCATAGCACACAGCGCCGCCGGCGCCTGTTTCGGCAAGCTGGCGAACAATCTCGATGGTGGCTTCACGCGGCGCCCAGATGAAGCTGGCGTCTGGCGGTTGGGGTAAATCCGCCACGGACGGATAGCAGGCCAGCCCGGCAATTTTTTTCCCGCGTTTCGGATTGACGCTCCAAACCGGGCCGTCGAAGCCGCCGGCGAGGGTGGCCTTGATGCCGGGCGCTGAGGAGTCGCCGCCGATGAAGGCGATGTGTTGGGGCCTGAGCAGGCGTTGGAGGTTTTCCCGTTTTTTGGATGTGGAGGCGGCCATGGCACTACAGCAGACCGATCAGGGGTAAATATTCGAACTCGCGGATCAGTTTGCGACGCATGGCTTCGGCAAAATCCTCGATCTCGCGGGCGACCATGACGAAGGAACCCGGGCCGCCGGCAACATGTTCGCGGTAATAGCTGTCGAGGTCGGGCTCGTCATTGAGGATCGCCAGGCCGTTGATGGTGATGCCCCGCGACAGGGCCATGGCGCGCGCCTGGGGCGAGGTTATATAAAATTCCCGCATGGTCGTCTCCCGGCCGTCGCCCGAGATATCGATAATCCGACGCTTGCCCTCAAAGGCATTTTGCTCAAGCGCTTTAACGCCATTGAAAACCGCGGTGCCGATGCCGGTGCCGCCTTCAATTCGGCGTGGCCAGCGCTCCATAATGCCTGCGAAGCGCTCGGCGTCGTCGGCGCCGGCCAGCACATACCAGGGCGAGATGTCCACGGGATAGCCCGATTCGGCCCAAAATATTGCCGCCACCGCGACCCGCGATTGCGGGCCCGAGACGATGGCGGCGACGACTTCGCGATCGCGAAAGTCGGCGGCGATGCCCGCCATCTGCAGGGCGAATTCACGGCTGTCGATACTGGCCGAGGAATCGACGGCAATCACCAGCTCCACATCCACGGCGGTCTGGGCGCGCGCCGGAAAAGCCAGGGCGCCGAGGGCGAGAGCAATGCTGAAGAGACGGATCATTTGCCTTGCTTTTTACTCTTTTGGGGCTTGAGTTCATCCCAATCCTGATCGCTGAGGCGGCCCAGGAAATTAAACTGGCCGGCGCCCTTGAGCCACTGGCCGCCGTCGATGGTGACCACCTCGCCGTTAATGTAGCCGACCTCATCGGCGAGCAGAAAGCAGGCCAGATTGGCCAACTCGCTATGCTCGCCGACGCGGCCCAGGGGAACGCTGTCTTCGAAATCGCGGGCGAGATCGTCGCGCGGCACCAGGCGCTCCCAGGCGCCGGGGGTCGGGAAGGGGCCGGGCGCGATGGCGTTGAGCCGTATTCCCCGCCCGCCCCATTCGACGGCGAGGCTGCGGGTCATGGCGAGCACCCCGGCCTTGGCCATGGCCGACGGCACCACATAGCCCGAGCCGGTCCAGGCGTAGGTGGTGAGGATGCTGAGCACGCTGGCGGGCCGCTCCTCGTCGAGCCAGCGCTTGCCGCAGGCCAGGGTGGCGTAGGCGCTGCCGTGCAGCACGATGCCGATGACCGCGTCGAGGGCGCGGTGGGACAGGGATTCCGTGCGCGCGATGAAATTGCCGGCGGCATTGTTGACGAGATGGTCGAGCGGGCCGTTTTCCCAGATCGCCGCCATCATGGCTTCGACCGCTTCCGGGTCGCGAATATCGCAGATATGGGTCTCGACCGGGCCCCCCGTGGATTTGGTCAGCGCGGTGGCGGTTTCTTCGAGCACCTCGCCGCGCCGGCCGCAGATGACCAGGGAGGCGCCGAGTTCGAGGAACCGTTCGCCCATGGCGCGACCGAGACCCGTGCCGCCTCCGGTGACCAGGATACGCTTGCCGGCGAGAAGATCTTCACGGAACATTTTCGGGGGACTCCTTGGGAAACAGGCGATCGAGATAATCCACGCAGGCGGCCTCGGCCTGATCGCTGCCGAAGGCTTCCGGATCGAGGGCGAATTCGAGCCACAGCCCGTCAATCAGCGCGGTCAGGGCGGTCGCCGCGCGATGGGCGTCTAGGGGTGTGCCGCGCGCCCGCGCCGCCTCGGCCATGAGCCGGGTGACCGAAGCGCGATAGGCGCGATAAAGCTCGCGGTTGAGGGCGTTGAGGGTCGGCGAGCCGCGCGCCGCGCTCCAGAAGGCGAGCCAGGCTGACATCTTTTGAAGATCGAACACCGGCGGGCGGAACGAGACTTCGACGAGGGCGTAGAGGCGGCCGACCGGGTCGCCATTTTTGGTATCCTTGGCCTGGCCGCCCATGGCCTTGGCGGTTTCGCTCGCCAGTTCTTCGGAGAGCCGGCGGTATGATTCAAGCAAAAGTGCGTCCTTGCCGGCAAAATAATGGCTGATCAGGCCGCGCGACACCCCGGCGGCGTCGCAGATGCGGCCCACCGTTGTTTCGGCAATGCCGTGTTCGGCGATGATGCTCAACGTCGCGTCGATCAAATCGGTGCGGCGGTCGGGTATCATCGCTCGCGGTCGCGCAGCAGGTCGCGGGAGATGACATGGCGATGGATCTCGGAGGTGCCTTCCCAGATGCGTTCGACCCGCGCGTCGCGCCAGAAGCGCTCGATGGGAAGCTCGCTCATGAGGCCCATACCGCCGAAGATCTGCACCGCATTGTCGGTCACCCGACCGATCATCTCGGAGGCGAAGAGGTTGACCATGGAAGCGTCCATCCGGGTCATCGTTCCCTGGTCGAGCTTCCAGGCGCATTCCAGGCTGAGCAACCAGGCCGCCCTGGTTTCCATGGCCATGTCGGCGAGCTTGAAGGAAACCCCCTGGAACTTACCGATGGTCTGGCCGAACTGTTTGCGCGAGGCGGCCCAATCGAGGCACATATCGAGCACCCGCTCGGCGCGCCCCGCGCAGCTCGCCCCGAGCATGACGCGCCCGGCATAGAGCCATTCGTTGGCGACGTCGAAACCGCCGCCTTCGACGCCGAGAATTTGGCCCGAGGAGACCCGCACGTCCTCAAGGGTAATGATGGTCGGGTGATAGCCGCGCACGGAGACGCAATCGAGCAGCGTCACCGAGACCCCGGGGGTGTCCTTGTCGATGAGGAAGCTGGTGATCCGCTTTCGCGGCCCCCGCGGGCTGTCGTCGGTCCCGGTGACGGCAAAGAGAATGATGAAGTCGGCGATGTCGGCATGGGTGATGAACTGCTTGGTGCCGTTGATCACATAGTCGCCGCCGTCCTTCCTGGCGCTGGTAGCGATGGCCATGACATCGGAGCCGGCGCCCGGTTCAGTGAGGGCGAAACATTCCCGGCGCTCGCCGCGTACGGTGGGCTTGAGGTAGGTCTCGATCTGATCGCCCGTGCAGGCCAGCAGGTTGGGCGCCGGGCGGCTACAGAGGGCGGCGAGGGCAAGGCTTGGCTTGCCGAGTTCGCGCTCCACATAGGCCAGGGTGACGTTATCGAGACCGCCGCCGCCGAGAGCCTCGGGCATGTTGAGGGCATAGAAACCGGCGGCCAGCGCCTTGGCGACGATGTCGTCGGCAATCTCAGTCGGCACCGCGCCGAGACGCTCGACCTCGGCCTCGTGGGGATACAATTCACGCTCGACGAAGGCGCTAAGGGCGTCGCCGATGAGCCGCTGTTCTTCGCTGGCCGAGAAATCCATGAGGGCTTCAGTCTGTTAGATTTCCACAAGAATTGCGACTTTGAATGAACGTTCAGCAAATTACAACAAAAATGATGTTTGAAGGCCATTACCCGCAGATCGCTTGGAGTTCTCGCCAATCGGAATCGCTCATGGCCGGGCCGCCGGGGCTGCCGGTAGCCTGAACGATAGCGGCGCGCTCGGCGCTGCGCGGGTGGGTCGAGAGAAAGGGAATACTGCGCTCAAGCTCGCTCAGTTTTTCATCGGAGATGATGTCGTCCGAAGGCGATGAGGCGTCCTCCTCGCGCTGGGCTATGCGCTGGAGGAATCTCACAAAGCCATCACTGTCGATGCCGGATGCGGCGAGCATGTCGACGGCGATGGCATCGGCCTCGGCTTCGTCGTCCCGGCTATAGGCCAGGGAAAGCAACATCTCGCCCGCCGCGGCGCCTATACCCAGGATGCCGGAGGGGTCGCCGAGTAGAAGCTGTACGATCAGGGCGAGGCCGGTGGCGCGCACGATCCCCTCGGTGGCGTGGCGTTCGATTACATGGCCGATCTCATGGGCCAGAACGCCGGCAACCTCGTCGGACGATCGGGCGTCGCCGATCAATCCCCGATACAGGACGATATAGCCGCCGGGCGCGGCGAAGGCATTGACCGCCTTGGAATCGACCACGGCAAAACGAAAGCTGTAGCGGCTGTCGAGGTCCGCCATCAGCCGGTCCGTGAGCCGCTCGAGGGCGTCGCCGCCGGCGGCCCCGCCGCAAAATTTCTTACCGCCTTGGAAGCCGGCGAAAATCTGTTCGCCGATGGCCTCTTCCCAGGCCAGGGGCATGAGTGCTGCCACCGGTTCGGCGGCGCGCGGCAGGCCGAAAAACAGAATGGCGACCACCGCGGCGATCCCGCCGGCCCCTTGTACGAGGCGCAGCCCCGGCCGGCGGCCGAGCGCACCGGATGCGCGCATTTCGGGGATGCTTGCCAGCAGGGGGTCAAGGATTGCGCCGTCGATGAAACTGAGCCGGGCATCGGACTGGGCGACGTTGATCAGCCGCACAGCCTGGCCCTTGCGCATTTCATCCGCCAGGCGCAGATCATTGAACTCCCAGACCAGAAGGGGGCTCTCGTCTTCCTCATCGTCCGGCTCGATGATCAGGGCGCCGTCGCCGATCTGCACGGAAACCTTAACGCGCGCCGCCGTGCGGCCGTCGCTGTAATGGGCTTCAAAACGATCTGTCATTCAATAATCACCACTCAAAAATCACCAATATCGAAGGCTTCCGCCATGCCCTCTCCGGTTGTCGGCCGCGGTTTCAGGCTCTGGGCAATCACCGCGAAGTCCTGATCGCCGACCAGGGTCAGATAGTTGCATAGATAGCTCGCATTGCGTCGCAGGACAAAGGGGTATGCCAGTCCGAAGGTGAACCAGAGGAGCAGCATGTTGGTGCCGGTCAGCGACATCAGCATGCCCCCGGTGATGGTGACCTCAAAGCCGAGCGTCGCATAACCGGTGCGCGCGGCATAATATCGCAGCGCCCGGGCGCGATACCAGAACCAACAGAGCCCCAGGGTCGGCAAGGTCAGCAACCAGCAGATGGCGAAAATGCCGATCAAGGCGTCGCCGTTGCCGTCGAACGTCATGGCCCTATCGCCGAACCAGGTGTGGTTGAGTTTGTAGGCGACCAACCGAGTCCGCATGTAGGGCCAGTAAAATCCCAGGGTGAGGAAGGTCAGCAGCCAACAGACCGCCGACAGCATGCCGTAATGGCTCGACGATCCACTCTGCGCGCCCCGTATGCCGCGCCATAGGCTGCGGCTGAGCCGGTAGCGCCGGGCGCGGAACCGGGCGATCGCGAACAGCGGGAAGGAGGCGATGAGCAACGGCGCCTGATAGATCAGGCCGAACTTCCAATCCGTCGTCCAGCCGGGCCAGATCGAAGTGAAGACAAGTGTATAGGCGCCCAGGGCCACGATCAGGAACGCCAGCACGATCAGGAAGCCGAGCAGCAGCTCCTTGCCGGTGCCGGTATATTCGAAGCGGTCCTCGAGAAATTCCGTGTGGCTCCAGAGATAGCGCCTGATACGGGTTTTCGCCCAGAAGCGGTAAATGCCGAGGGTGACGATGGTCAGCAGCATGTTGACAACATAGATGCCGAACAGATCGAAGACCTCCCCGTGGTGGATCAGCTTGACGCGCTGGGTTGCGCTGGCACTTGGTGAGCGTGTTCCGGGCGATGGGGAATTTGGGGTCATCAAATCTCGGCCTTTGCGGAGGGGGTCAGAGAATATTCGTCTGTCGCCGGGGGCGCAACGATGGCTTTCTGCCGCGTCAACCGTATGCTAGGGGATCATCTGATAATTGACTGACGGGGCGCCATGGCGGGTCCAACGCAACAACTGTTTCTGGTCTATGGCGGCGAGCTGATCGACCCCATGGGAAACGCCTACGCCGACCCGGCCAAGCTGGATATTCGCGGCATTTTCGAATCCTATGAAGAGGCCTACGAAGCATGGCAGAGCGCCAGCTTCCAGGCGGTCGACAACGCGCTTGCGCGTTATCGCATCGTCCCTCTGTTTTGAGCTTCGCGCGATGGGTTGCCGTGGCGGCCGCCGTCGTTTTGCTGTCCGCGCCAAGCCTCGATGGAGTCCAGGCGACGGCGCCCGATGGGATGCGGCTCGACTATCGGGTGCTGCGCGACGGTTTCGAGATCGGCAGCCACAAGACTCTGTTCCGCCATGACGGGCCAGAGGAGATGACCGTCGAGACCGAGATCCGCATCACCGTGAAACTGTTTTTCATAACCCTCTATCGCTACCGGCTGGACTCCGTCGAGACCTGGCGCGGCGACCGGCTTGTCGCTCTCGAATCGAGCACCGACGATGACGGCGATCTTTATGCGGTTCGCGCCATCGCCGAAGGCGAGGGGCTGGTGATCGATGGGGTCGAGAATCGCTGGACCGCGCCCGCGACGATCATGCCGACTAGCCTGTGGCGGCGCGAGATGGCGCAAGGCTCGCTGCTGCTCGGCGTCGAACAGGGCGAGGCCCTCGCGGTTGCTTTCCGTGAGGCAGGCCGCGAGACCGTGACCGCCGGCGGCGGCGAGGTGAGCGCCACGAAGCTGGTGGTGAGCGGCGAGCTGGAGCGCGAGCTGTGGTACGACGATGACAGTATTCTGGTGCAGATGCGGCTCATCGGCAGTGACGGCTCGACGATAACCTATGAACGTCAGTAAAGGGATGATCTCATGACCGAGCAGAAGACCATCGTGTTCTTCCCCGAGGCCGCCTTCGGGCCGGCGCTGAATTCGGTCGGCATCGCTCAGGCTTGCGAGGAGCTTGGCCATCGGGTGGTGTTCGTGGCCGACGTCGGCATGAACGGCGTGTTCGCCGAATACGGCTTTGAAGAGCGTCCAATTAATATGTCCGCGCCCATGCCGGCGGCCGAAATGGCGAAATACTGGTCCGATTTCATCAACGGCCATATCCCCAATTTCGCCAAAAGCCCGTACGACCAGATCGACAATTACGTGAAGGAATGCTGGGAGGCCGTCGTCGAGACCTCGATTTGGGCCGAGAAAGAGCTTCCCGCGGTTCTCGACGGGATCAAGCCCGACCTCATTTGCATCGACAATGTGATCCTGTTTCCCGCCGCCAAGCGCCATGGCGTGCCCTGGGCGCGGATCATTTCATGCAGCGAAAACGAGATCGAGGATCCGGACATCGCGCCCCATCTGTCGGGCTGCGCCGAAGGCGATCATGAATGTTACGAACGGTTCCGCGCTCGCTTCTCCGAGGTCATCAAGCCGATCCACGATCGCTTCAATGCGTTCCTCGCCTCGGTCGGCCACGATCCTTATCCGCAGGGCGAATTCTTCGAGACCTCGCCCTATATGAACCTCTTGCTCTATCCGGAGCCGGTGCGTTTTGCGCGCCGCCATCCTCTCGATCCGGCGCGGTTCCAGTATCTCGACGGATGCGTGCGAGACACCGCGCCCTATGACGTGCCGGCGTTCGCGCGGCATAACGACAAACCGTTGATCTATGTGAGCTACGGCAGCCTGGGCGCCGGCGATACCGGCCTGCTGAAACGGGTGATCGCCGCCCTCGCCGAGCTGCCCTACAGGGTGCTGGTCAACGTCGGCGATTACATCGATGCCTATGCGCCCGGCGATATCCCCGGAAACGTCCATCTGGAGGCGTGGTATCCGCAACCGTCGGTGATCGAGAAGGTCGATGCCGTCATCCATCACGGCGGCAACAACAGCTTCACCGAATGCCTGTATTTCGGCAAACCGGCGATCATCATGCCCTATTGCTGGGACGGTCACGACAACGCAACCCGGGTCGCCGAGACCGGCCACGGCGTCAAACTGCCGCGCTATGAATGGCGCGACGCCGAATTGGCTGACGCCATCGCCCATCTGCTTGGCGATGAGGCCATGGCGGCCAAGCTGGCGGCGACCAGCGCCCATATGAAAGCCGCCGACGGCCGCCGCAAGGCAGCGCGCCTGCTCGATGGCCTGTTACGGGACTGAAAAACCAGCAAACTAAAGATTAGTGACGCTGTACCCTGATGCTAATTAGGCTATGATGCAGGGAGTTATTAACTAAACTATGCGATTTTTATTTTGAAGGATTATTCCGGCAGTTAGGGGTTGTCTCGGGAAACGCGGTGATGGAGAAGGATATGGCGGACCCAGAGGGTTCGGAAGTATCGCGGGATTCGACGGCGGGGTCTATAACCGGCTCGCTGAAAGGGTTGAATTTACTCAAGGGCATGCCCATTGAGGCGGTGACGGATCTCGAAAATATCTGCCGCTGGGAGAGCTACGGCGACGGCGATCTGATTTTCGACCGCACGGACATCAGCAACGAAGTCTATTTCATCGCCAAGGGCCGGGTGCGCGTCGTCGGCCACGCCAAGTCGGGCCAGGAGGTCGCTTTCGTCGATCTTGGCGAAGGTATCCATTTCGGCGAGTTATCCGCCTTCGACAATGCGCCGCGCTCGGCAACGCTTTATACCCTGGAAAATACCTTGCTCGCGATCGCCCCGGACGATGCCTTCATCGACTATTCCCGAAAATATCCGACCGTCGCCTTTCGTTTGCTGGAGCATGTCGTCGGAACCATTCGCACGCTTAACTCGCGGGTGGTCGGGCTCAGCAACACGACGGAAATACAACGGGTCTTAAACGAAATTCTTCAATTGGCCGAACCCGACCCTTCGAACCCGAGCCGCTGGGTTGTGCGTTCCATGCCGAACCACAAGGAACTGGCGGTTTGGGCCGGCACCGTGCCCGAGACGGTGGCGAAGGCCATAGGGATGTTGCTCGAAACCGAAGTCGCCAAGCGAGAATTCAAGACCCTGCATATTTTTGACCGGCAACGTCTCCTCAAAATGATCAACGAGTGATCGGCGTCTGGCATGATTGATAAAGGCCTTACCGGATTGACGGAGGAACTGCCGCCCGGGACCGAGAAGAGTCTCGCCTGCATCAAGCTGCTGACCCATGTTGATGCGTCGGCGGTCAGTCGGCTGGAGGAAATCTGCACCTGGTATTTTTGCGCCAAGGACGGCTTTATCTTCGATAGTGACGACGAAAGCGGCAATGTGTTTTTCATTGTGAAGGGCAGTGTACGGGCTTCCGTCAATGTCGATTCCGAAACCGAGGTCGCCTTCGTCGATCTAGGGGCCGGGGATATCATCGGCGAGTTGTCGGCGATCGATAATGGGCCGCGTTCGGCGACTATCTACACTCTTGAGGATTGCATCGTCGCCATGGCGCCGAAGGATGTGTTTCTATCCTACGCCCATGATTATCCAGACGTGATGGTAGGGCTGATGGTGCATTTCGTGACCATCATCCGAACACTCAACAACCGGGTAGTGGGCTTAAGTTCGACCACCGTTGTCCAGCGGGTCTATGAACAACTTCTCGAAATAGCCGAAGACGACCCAGTCATGCCGAAGCGGCTGATCATCGAAAAAATGCCCAAACACAGGGACATCGCCATCTGGGCCGGCACCACGCCCGAGACGGTGGCGCGCGCAGTCGGCCGCCTGCTTGAGGCCGAGATCGCCATGCGCCGCTTCAAGACGCTCCATATCCTTGACCCCGGCCGGCTGCAAGCCCTGGTTGACGCGAGCTAAAAAGACGAATTCGGCTGCCTGAGGAACGCCGCTTCCTCGGCGGTCGTCGCGCGACCGAGAATTTCATTGCGGTGGGGAAAACGGCCGAATTGGGCAACGATTTCCCGGTGCCGCGACGCGGAAGCTATGGTTTCATCCCGCTGGGGCGACTCCGGCAGAGCCTCGAACAGCGAGAGGGATAAATCCTGATCGGCCAGGCTTTCGCTATGCTCGAACGGTAAATAGAAAAACCATCGCCGCACCGGGCTGACGGCTTGATCGAAACCCAGATCGAGAGCCAGATGCGCGACCTTTCGCGCCGCCTCGTCGCTGGCATAACAGGCCGGCTCGTCACGGAACATGTTTCTGGAAAATTGATCGAGTAGCAGGATCAAGGCCAGGGCGCCTTCGGCTGTTTGCGCCATGGCGTCAAACTCGCCGGCGGCGGCGCCTTGGTATGGCCCCAGAAAGCGCGCCCTTATTTCCGCATCTAGTGCCGGGTCTTTCAGCCACCATGTCTCGCGCGGCTCATCTTGGCCGGCCTCATCTGGGGCGCCGAACCAGAAAGCGAGAATGTCCCGGGCGAGTGATTGTAATTCCTTGTCCACGCCAGGGATTATCGCTGTTGGCTATCAATGGTTGTCGATGGCGAGCTTGTCAGACCGCAATTCAAGGTTCTGCAAGAGACTCAAGGTGCGACAAGAGATGGGGGCTAACCGCCGCTGGTGTCGGTGGTCGTCGCCGAGTCTTCTGGAACGGCCGCTCCGAGGTCCTCCACCGCACTGGAAACGTTGCCACCGGCAGAGGCCGCGGCGGTGGCGGTTGCTTCTTCAGAGACGCCCTGGCCCGCTTCCGAACCGGTTTCTGGGCGTCCGAGCCGGTACCGGCCGGGGTCGCCACGGCGGCGCAGCGCGGCGCGCAGCTATAGGTCGCTTCTTCGTTGCTGCTGGCCCGGTTGACCGTGACCTGGCGCTCGACAAGAGGCACAACCACGACCGGCGCGACAAGGATTTCTTCGCCGTCGGCATCGAGAATAGTAAGACTGGTTTCTCCCGGCTCCAACCCGAACAGGAAGATCAGACGTTCGCTTTCGACAGCCACATCGGCAATCGTGGGATTGGCGACCAACACAACGCTCGCATCACGGTCCAATTTCACAATTTTAACCTTGTGAACCGGCACGATGATCGCCTCGGCGGCGATTGCGGGCAACGCGCCAAGCATAAAAATGCTCGCTAACAAGAACAGATTCGCCCCGAGAACCAGCAGATGGCTCCTGTCACCGAGTCGAACCAGGCGGCGCATAAGCATCATGAGACGAGTCTCCATACATGAATGGTCATGGCGACAGAATAAAGGCCGAACCCTTTAAGAAACAACCATAGCATACCCTTGTCATGGCTTGAAGTAAGGAAAACGTTCGATATTTCGAGGCATTATTGAAAAGCGGGAATGAACGGCAAACCAGTTGGTCTTGTTCGGCTTCCTGTGCGGCGATATAGTCTGGCGGTGATCGTCGATATTCTATCGATACAAGCGAAGGACTGGCGAGTTCTTCATCTCGCCCTGCGAATGCGCACCGTGTATCCATGAAATTACCTGTGATATCGTCTGAAAAAATGTGTCCTCGATGAATTTTTCGCTCGCCAAAATTGCCTTCGGCCTTGTCGCCACGACTCTTCTCTGGGGTTGCATGGATGGCAACGGGGAACCCTTGAGGCCGGTGGCGAGGAATGACACGCCGATTGGGGGATTTTTCCGCACGGCGGCGACATCCTCTCAGGACAGGTTCGACTATCAGTCGGCGGCCAAATACTACCAGAACCTCTATAACCGGGATCCTGGCGACGTTGAGGCGCTACTCGGCCTGGTGAGGAATCTCCGATATGTCGGCCTGGCGGGGAAATCCATTGCCCTGCTGGAAGACACCCTGCCCGAAAATCTCGAAGTTTTTGCCGTTCGGGCGGAACTCGGCAAGTCCCTGGTGGCTTCGGGGCGGGCGAACGATGCCATCGAGGTCTTAACGAAAATGCTCGAGGAAGTTCCCGATGATTGGGAGCTTCTCTTCGCCCTCGGCATCGCTTACGACCTCATCAACGACCCCGAGAATGCCGAACGCACGTACCGGGCGGCGCTTGAGATTTCGCCGCAAAATGCTAACATTATCAATAACCTCTCCCTATCCTTGGCGCTTTCCGGAAAGATCGACGACGGCATTGCCCTGCTGGAAGACATCGTGCTCAGCGCCTCGTCGACACCCCATATAAGACAAAACCTGGCGCTCTTGTACGCCATGAAGGGCGATATAGCTGCCGCTCGACAGTTAGTCGAACAGGATCTGTCCTCGGATTTGGTGGAGAACAACATCAAATATTATGAGCGTTATTTTGCCCGTGCCGGCGGTGCGAAACCGCTCGAGGCTGTCCAGGTCTCGCGGCTGGAAGAACCGGCGGCGGAAGCTCTGGTGCCGGTCGTTCCGAAACAGACCCAGGCAGCCATGAGTGCCGCCGCTGGGGAAGAAGACGCGGATGCACCACAGCCTGATCTGGCGGTTTTCACGCCCCTGGACGGTATCAAGATTCAGCTTGGCGTGTTCCAAACCCTCGACAGGGCTACCGCGGGGCTTACGGAGATGCGCGATAACAATGTCGATTTACTGTCCGGTCTGCGCTTCGTGATCGATGAAATCGAAGGCATCGATGCGCCGGTCGGGTTTATGGTGCTTGCCGGTCCCCTCGCCAGCCAGCAGGTCGCCGCCGACCTCTGCACCAAGCTCCATAGCCGCAAGAAAGTCTGCCGCCTGGTCCTGCCGTAAATCGGATTTGAACCACGCAGGAAGAAGAGCCTTCAGCGATCAGCATTCAGCTTAAGATTCGCTTCTTGGCTGAAAGCTGATGGCTGACCGCTTTCAACTATCCACCCAAGAGCGATTTGAGCGGGACATTCGGGTCGGCCAGGGCCGCCGGGTCGGGCCGCGCGCCCTGCTCCATGAGCATGCGGGTAAAGCGAATATCGCGCGGGTTGTTGAGGGCATTCGCCCCGACGACGAGCCCGCCACACAGATAGAATGCGGTGAATTTATGGCTCGCCAAATCGCCGCGTATGACGAGCCGATCCCAGCCCTCGGGCAGGCCGACCATCTGTAAATTCAGGCCATATTGATCGGACCAGAACCAGGGCAATTCCTGGTAAGGCTCCGAGCCGCCGCACATGACCCGGGCGACGGCGATGGCCTGATTTTGCGCGTTCTGCCAGGATTCGAGGCGTACCCGCCGTCCCAGCGCCTCGTTCGGTTGGTTGGCGACGTCGCCGGCGGCGTAAATATTCTTATCCGAAGTCCGGCCGAAAGCATCGACGACGATCCCGTTATCGACCGTCAATCCGGCAGCCTCCGCGAGACCGGTCTCGGCTTCGACGCCAATGCCGACAATGACGAAATCGGCGGGGCAGGTGACGCCGCCTTCGCAGACAACCGCCTCGACCTTCCCGTCGCCGGTAAATTCCAACAGCTTGACGCCGGTGCGAATATCGACCCCGTTGGCGCGGTGGAGGTCTTCGTAGAAGCGGCTGATTTCGGGCGCGACCACGCGGTTCAGGACCCGGTCCGCCGCCTCCAGAACAACCACGTGACAGCCACGCGCCCGCGCCGCGGCGGCGGCTTCGAGGCCGATGTAGCCGCCGCCGATCACCACCAGACGGGCGCCCGCGCCAAGCCGCGCCCTGAGGCTCAGAGATTCGTCCATGTCACGCAGATAATCGACGCCGGGAAGCTCGGCGCCCGGAATGGCGATCCTGCGGACCCGGGCTCCCGTGGTCAGCAGCAGTTTGTCGTAGACCAGGGTCTCGCCGTTGGAAAGCTGAAGGGATCGGGCCTCGCGGTCGATGGCGACGGCGTCGACGCCGAGGCGCATCTCGATTTTCCGGTCGTCATAGAAAGACGGGTCGTGGAGGTAGGCAGAGTCGGGGCCGCCATCGCCGGTGAGCATTTTTTTGGACAGGGGCGGCCGTTCGTAAGGGACATAGGCCTCATGGCCCACCAACAGGATACGCCCGCTAAAGCCGGCTGCCCGCATGGCCTCGACCGCCCGCCCGCCTGCCTGGCCGGCGCCGATGACGACGAATGTCGGTGTCTGTCCCATCGGAATGAGCGGGCCCATAGGAATGAACGGGGTTTCAGCCCTTGGCCAGATTGACGAAGATTTCGCCGCCCTCGACCTTCACCGGGTAGGTGCGGATGTCTTCCGTCACCGGCGCCGTCATGGCCTTGCCCGTGGGAATGTGGAATTTGCCGGCGTGGAGCGGACATTCGATACAGTCGCCGTCGACGAAACCCTCGGCGAGAGAAGCGAACTCATGGGTGCAGATGTCGTCGGTGGCGTAGAATTTGTCATCGAGCCTATAGAGGGCGATGTAGTCATTACCGATCTGCACGGCTTTCGGTTCGTCATCGAGAACATCGTCGGTTTTCGCGACGCGGTGCCAGTCGTCGCCCGTGGAATCGTTCATAACCCTACTCTACCCCTCATACCCGTGATCACTTAAGCTCAAGGCTTGCCATAGGTTTTTCCGCCCGTCCAGACGAATTTTAAACCGAGTCTCTAGATGACCCAGAACGCATTGCTATCAATATTGATATTGATCGGCATCGCGCCGATCACGGGAAGTTTTCTCGGTGTGCTTTATCATCGTATCCCGGCGGGGCGAAGCATTGGCCTGGACCGATCGGCCTGCGACGATTGCGGCCATGTGTTGAGTGCGATTGATCTGTTGCCGGTGGTAACCTGGTTGGCCACTCGTGGGCGCTGCCGCCATTGCGGGGCCGGCATCAGCGCCTTCTATCCGGCCATCGAGATCGTGGCGCTCGGCGTGGTGCTGTGGGCATGGACCCTCTTCAGCGGATGGCAGGTCTGGACCGCCAGCATCCTGGGCTGGAACCTGATGGTCCTGATCCTTATCAATCGAGCCCATAAGAGCCTGCCCGGCGCGAAAATTCTGATTTGGCCGCTGGCCGTAATGGGCTTGGCCGTTGCCTGGTACGCCGCCCCGGGATCCATCTTCGATCACCTGATCGGCGCAGGCGTGGGGTTCGTCCTGGGCAGGACGTTCGATCAGTCCGACGACAAGCTCGACGACCACTTGGGGCTGGGCGGCGAGGGCGCCGCGCTGTTTGCCGCATGCGGCGCCTGGGTTTCCTGGCGGGGATTGGCGGATTTGACGGTCCTGTTGCTGGTGGTGACGGTGCTCGCATCGGTGTTCAAGAGAGAAAATTTTAAGCCGCTGCCCGGCGGCGCTTGCCTGGCCTTGGGCCTGTGGCTGGCCTGGCTCTATGGGCCGATGATCTTGATTTAAAAATGTTCCATCATCTGGATGACCGCCGGCCCGAGAACGACGATGAAGATGACCGGCAGGAAGAAGGCGATCATCGGAACCGTCAGCTTGGCGCCCAGGGCCGCCGCCTTCTCTTCGACCTTCGCCATGCGGGATTCACGCTGTTCCTGGGAAATGACCCGCAGGGCGGTCGCCAGGGGGGTGCCGTATTTTTCGGACTGGACCAGGGACGTGGTCAGGGACTTGACCGAATCGACGGCCATGCGGCTATGGAAATTCATCAGGGCCTGTTGACGGTCTCCGAGATAGGCAAGCTCGGCGCTGGTCATGCCGAATTCCATGGAGACCACCGGCGCCGTCGAAGCCATTTCCTCGGTGACGCGGTTGAAGGCGCCCTCCATGGAAAGGCCCGCCTCGACACAGATCACCAGAAGATCGAGCGCATCCGGAAAATTGCTGATGAACTCTTTCTGGCGCGCCTGTAACTGGCTGGTCAGGATCAGGTGCGGAAAATAGAATCCGATGGGGAAGGAAACGACGGTGATGATGATTTTCGTGGTGTGATCGAGATCGAATGTTTTGGCGACGAACAACAGGAATGCGGCAACGCCGGCAAAGACGAACGGGGTCAACACCCGCATGAAGGTAAAGATGATGGCGGCGGATGCACCGCGATATCCGGCGCCCGCCAGTTTGAGCTTCAACTGTCTTGCCTCCAGGAGTTCCTGAAGGTTGACCATCTCGACGACTTTCTTCATCAGGCCGAGTTGGCTTTCGCTGACCGCCGCTTTCTTGGTGCTCTCTTGACGCTTGGCCAGTTGCAACGCCTTCAACTCCTCGCGCCGTTTGGCGACGGCCTTGAGGCGCGATTTCATTTGGAATTGCTTGATGTAGGGCATCGCGATGACGACGATCACCATGAACGTCGCCATGGTGGCCATCAACAGAATGGCGGTCGGCAGGTCGATATAATCGCCGGGCGAAAAATTGACGTCGGGAAAAATTGAAAATATTGCGCGCAGAGCGTCATCGATGAAACCATCGGACATCTGTCCAATGGCGTCTTCAATACCTTCCATTTGTGCGAGCATCATTCTCTCACATCTTCAGATTGCACATGCCCTTCATGACCAGAGAACCCATGGTCATCAAGGCGACGGCGCCGTAGAGGAAATAATTTCCGAGCTTTTCGGTAAACAGCAGGGAGACGTATTCGGGGCTCATCACCATCAACATGAGGCCGATACAGAACGGCAGGGAACCGATGATATATGCCGTCGATTTAGCTTCCGACGATTTTATCCGGATGGTGTCGGCCATGGTCTTGCGGCCGCGCAGAACACCCGACAGATTGCCCAGGGTCTCCGCCAGGTTGCCACCGGTCTGGGCGTTGATGTTGAGCACGATGGCGAAGAATTTCAACTCCGCCGTCGGCATCCTCTCGATCGCCCGCTCGAGCGCTTCTTCGAGGGTCAACCCGAGTTTCTGGGTGTCGGTGAAGATACGAAATTCCGTGCCCACGGGTTCGGGACTCTCGCGCCCGATGATCCTCATGCATTCGCCGACCGGCAGGCCCGACTGGATGCCGCGCACGATGACGTCGACCGAATCGGCGAAGAGAGAGGTAAACTTGGCCTGGCGACGGCTGGCGAGAAATCCGAGAATCATGGTCGGCAGGAAGAAGCCCGAGGAGACGCCGACAAGCAGTGCGACGTACCAGGGGCCGAGCTTGAACATCATGAACAACACAGCGATGGCGATGCCGACGCCGACATTGACGAAGTAGAACCGTGAAACCGGCATGTCCAGCCCGGCCTGGATGATCTTCTGGCGCAGCACGAAGCGCTTGCTTGCCTTGCCGGCGGCTTCCAACTCCTTCAGCTTCGCCTGAACCGCGCGGCGTTGGGAAGTTCCGGCGACCTCGCTCTTGCCGCCGGCCGCTGATTCGGGATCGATGATGGTCTTGACCCGCCGGCGCAACAGGGCTTGAGGGCCGTAGCGGAACTGATAAATCAAGGTATAGCCCAGGGTTGCGATGAGCAGCGCCGAGGAGAGGCTGATCGCCAGGGAGACGGTGGTTATGTCCATGGCCGGTTATTCCCCCGCCGCCAGACCGTCCATGGCTTCCTGGAGTTCACTCTCGAGGCCGAAATACCGGGCCCGGTCCCAGAACGACGGCCGCAGACCGGTCGATTTATGATGGCCGATGAGCTTGCCGTCTTTATCCTCGCCGGTGACTTCGTAGAGCACCAGGTCCTGGAGAATCACCATCTCGCCTTCCATGCCCATGACCTCGGTAATATGGGTGATGCGGCGCGAGCCGTCGCGCAGGCGCTGGGCCTGGATGATCACATGGATGGCGCCGGCGATCTGTTCGCGCACCACCTTGGCCGGCAGGTTGTAGCCGCCCATGGCGATCATGTTCTCGACGCGGCTGAGCGACTCGCGCGGGTTGTTGGCGTGGATCGTGCCCATGGAGCCGTCATGGCCGGTGTTCATGGCCTGCAGCAGATCGAATGCCTCCGGCCCGCGCACCTCGCCGACGATGATCCGTTCCGGGCGCATACGCAGGCAGTTCTTGATGAGATCGCGCATGGTAATCTCGCCCGCGCCCTCGAGGTTGGGCGGCCGGGTCTCGAGAGAGCGGAAGAGCGTCGTGTAGGGAAAGAGTGTAGATCGCGGTGGGCGCCGGCGCAGTAAAAAAAAGAGACGCAGACAGCTAAGATAGACACACAGCGAGAGCGAAGC
>ERZ813253.87-NODE-87-length-33849-cov-8.584426_pt1 | contig 33849 bp, 40 predicted proteins | sample MGYA00520893_ERZ813253 | MGnify/ENA primary metagenome ERZ813253 (study PRJEB31669, sample SAMD00080414) | marine metagenome | biome: oceanic hadal pelagic zone biome; feature: marine hadalpelagic zone; material: sea water | place: Pacific Ocean:Izu-Bonin Trench...
TAACCAATAGTAGTAATTTAAGCTTAAAAAATTTGAGAAGATGTAGTAAAGTTAACCTCTGTAGTATTGGATAAGATGATGCAACAACCATTAACAAAAAATGGTTTAGAAAACTTCCTTGCAAAATGGGAAAAGCTTAAAGCTGGAAAATCTGACATCAAAATATAAAATAATCAAATATAGCGAATAATAAAAAAAAAAAATTTTAAAAATGAAAAATTAGGTTATTTTACGAGTAATTATTACTTCTTTTTTCTACCTGTTCCTCTACCTGAAGTCATTGTACCTTTGTAATCTGGTCTGGTTTTTGGTTCAGGAATATCTCCTAATCTTCTTCTACCAGTTCCTCTACCTGAAGAGACCATTGTATTTGCTGCTGTTTTTTTCCTTGATTCTTGGATCGCTTTATACTCAGCACCGGTCCACTTTGAAGCATTACTGTCAACCTCAATAATTTTTGTTCCTCTTCCGGAACGGACTCTTATTTTGACCATAAATTAAGTTAAATCTTCTTGTATTTATCTAGGGCGTTTATCTAGAATTAATCATAGTTTTAGTGGAATTTGTTTTCTTAGAAAAAGTTTCTAGAAAAATTTTTGTGATTCAAAAATTTTTAGTGGGCCCTCGAGGGGAATCGAACCCCTGTCCGAGGATCCACAATCCTCTATACTAGCCACTGTACTACGAAGGCCACCAGAAAGAAAAATTATTAATCCTGTAATAATCTTTGATTTCTATCTGAAAATTATACTGTAGACTTATTATTGACTAGTTTGGATTTGAAATATGCGGTTATGGTGGATTGCAATGGCAATAGCAATCGGACTTACATGGGTTGGGATGAATTATATACTTCCATTCAAGTAGCCTTAAATTCAAGAATGTTTTTCAATTTTATAACTAAAATTTTCACATATAATAACAGCGATCGCTTTAAATTTGTTGTACTAGAGTATTTTTCGACTTGAAACGAGGATTCATTAGTAGTAGATTACATTCAGGTAGAAAAACAGTAGAGATTTCTATTGAAAGTAAAATGGAGACTATACCAGGGGAAAAATTTGTATGGATTAATCTACAAAATCCAGATAGGAAAGATGTTGAAAAATTAGCTGAAAAATACAATTTCAATGCACTAAACATTGAAGACTGCATGACCAAATTTGAACTTCCAAAACTAGATAGTTATGATGATCATTTCTTTGTAATTCTACATTTTCCACCACTAGCACAAAAAGTAGGAATACCAAAAAATAGCCAGATATCCATATTCCTTGGAAAAGATTTCCTGGTCACAGTCCATCAAGGAGATCTAAAACCCTTAGTTGAATTGATAGAAATATGTAAAACAGATTCGGATCAACAAAGAAAAGATAGACTATTAGGAAAATCATCCGGGGTATTACTTCATGAAATCATAGATGTGCTGGTGGATGATCTTTTACATACGTCTAGAAAGATTATTGCAAATCTAGATGAAATAGAAGATAGAGTATTTGATGAAACAAAACCAGTAGCAAGAAGTATTGCTTTACTCAGAAGAGAAATTAACAAATTAAGAAGAATTGTTAATCCATTAAAGAAATTTGTGTTAGAAATTGCAAAAAACATTAAAAGATTTTCTGAAAGAGAGGATCAAGAACTTACATTGTTTTTTGATGACATAATTGATCATATAGATAAAGTAATTGAAACATTAGAAGACTCCAGAGAAACTATGGAAATTTACAAAGATACAGACTTTGTGCTGAGTACTGAAAAAACAAACAAAGTACTTGCGGTACTAACTATTATCTTCACGTTGGCAATTCCATCAACTGTAATTGGAACATTTTATGGAATGAATGTTAATGTGCCAGGTGGAAATGGAGATGATTTTATGATCTTAGGCCCATTTACAGCATTCATAATTATTATTATTGCATCAGCAATTCCTGCGATCTTGATGTTTGCATATTTCAAAAAGCTAGGTTGGATTAATAGTTAAAATTACTACTTTTTTCCTACCTAATTTTTAGAAAATACCGAATTTACTAGATTCCATATCTTCTTTGATAGCAAGCTTGAATCGAGGAGACTGTGTCTCTACGTTCTTTGTTAACCATGTGAGAAATTTCTTTTCAACCCCTCTCCCCTTTAATTTATTAAAATCTGGTCCCATTATTTCTACTAATTTTTCAACAAGTGATTTGTTTACACTTAATACAAAAAAGTGCCAACCAAAAGCAAATTCTGAATCAGTCATAGCAAAATCTTCCTTACTGTGAACCATTTCTTCCAAAAGAGATAACTGTCGAGTTAATGCTTTACTTGTTTTATCATAATCTATTGCAGAAACATTGATGTTAATTCTAGCCTCCATATTTTTTTCACTTCAAAACAAAATAAAAGGGTTATACAGATTATTCCTTTAAAAGATATTCAAAATCGATATCAAAATGCATTTTCATGATATTGATATAAGTTTGAATAGATTCTGGAATTTCTTCACCACATGCCACTCCTAGTTTTTTTGCATTAATCCAAATTACTAATGTTTGTATTATTGTCAAAAACCGATCGTTACTAACTTCAGGAGCTCCAATGGATTTTGTGTACCTTTCTGCAAATTCCCATGCTGTTACAAAATCTATACATTTAACACCAAAAATTGCCAATACCTGCTCTTGCATATTTTGCGCTTTTTTGAATGGTACTTTGTTGATAATGTATGGAAAATTTACTTTCTCTGGAAGACAATCTATAAGTGGCCCCCAAATTGTGATTATTTTTGTTCCTGGTTTTAGGTTTTCAAATTTTTTTAACATTTTATTAATTAAATTATCATCTGTAAACCAAAATAAAATCACAGAAGCATCTGAAATGTCTGATTCTTCTATATTATTGCAAATTAACTGTCCTTGAATATTTTTTTGTTCAAGAATTTCTTTTGCGTGTTGAATTTTTTTAGGATTGTTATCTATTCCTACAGCTTTTTTTACTTTGAACTCATTTATTGCTATCTCAATTCCTATCTCGTTACCACAACCTAAATGATAGAAAACATCCCTTTTTCCTACATCTGCAAACTTAAAAATTTCTCTAAAAGATTTTTTTGGGAGTTGGACATCTTCTCCACTAAGTAAATTTTCTGGAAGTGTTTCTAAATATTCTTCAATTTTCAATATTATTATTTCTACACGATAGAATTTATTCTCTTATACTTTCTAATTTTGAAACTGCTTGCCATAACTGTGTTCTTACGTATGAAGGCATGTTGGGATCCTGTGTTACATCATCTAGTAGACTAATTGTATTTGCTGCTCTGACTGAAAGTGAATATTCTTCTTTACTCAAATCTATCACCAAATCTGAAATTGATTTTTTTATTGTTCTTGGAGTAGAATTATTGGAAGCAATCAGATTTAATGTTTCAATTGCTCCTTTCATTGATTCTTTATTTTGGGCGTCATCTACCATTTTTTACACCTTTTCTTAAAAAATAGAGGTATATAGTTACATCTCTACAAACACGTTGTCTGATTCTACTACAACATTGTATGATGCCAAATCTCTAATTTTGGCCGGAAATTTAACTAATTTTCCAGTTTTACAATCAAATTGTGCTCCATGCCAACCACATGTGATTGTGGATCCATCCAATTTACCTTCTGATAAACTAGAACCTGAATGAGTGCAAGTATCATCTGTTGCACAATATTCACCATCAATATTTGCAACTAAGATATCTTTTCCATCAATAGATACCTTAATCATTTTTCCAGGAGGAATATCTGATATTTTACCAGCTATAATTTTTCCCATTTTAGTTTTTATCTGATCATTCTTAATATTTTTTTGTATTTAGTGACAATGATGATCAGAGAAGCAAATTCATTAGATAAAATTCAAATTTTGAAATTTTGCATAGATACTTTTTCTTGGGGAGATTATATAGATCAAGTTTGGGATTCTTGGTTATCCGAAGGTAATTTGTTCATATTTGAAAAACAGTTTCCAGTCGGAATTTGTCATGCATTTTACTCAGAAGATCAGATTTGGATTGAAGGAATTAGGATTGATCCAAATTTTCGTAGACAAAAAATTGCATCCAAACTTGTAAAACATACTGAATCCGTAGGAAAAGAAAAAAATATCTCATTTTCCTTTATGTTAATTGATACTGAAAATACTTCATCTATCACTATGGCAAACTCTTTAGATTATGATATCTTTCAAACTTGGAATTTCTACTCTCTTATGCCAAAAAGAAATTCAAATTATAATGTTCACTTTGGGAAGTTTTTAAATCGTCAATTATATACCCATTATGTAAAATCTTGGAGATGGCTTCCAGTTGATGATACTACACTATCTACATTTTATGAACAAAATAAAATTATTAAATCTAATGTAGATGGCAAAGAATCAATTGCAATTCTTACTGATTCTGAGCATTTTGATAACACTTTAATTGTTACATTGTTTTCAGGCTCACAAAACACTACATTACAAGTAATTTCCTTTTTACAAAATTATGGTATTGAAAAAAGCTATGAAAGAATACAAATTTTGACTAAAGAACAATTACCACTTTTTGATTCATTAGAACATAGAATTTCATTTCATTTAATGAAGAAATCTTTAGTTTAATCTGATCTAACAAATTTTATTGTGTTATTTAAAATTCCAAGACCTTCAATTTCCATCTCCACTTTATCCCCATCCTTCAAAAATACTGCATTTGGATTATTTACTATTACTCCAGCTGGTGTTCCCGTAGCAATAATGTCTCCTTTTTCTAAGGTCATTACCTTAGAAATTTTTGAAATAATTTCTGGGATTTTAATGAACATTTTATTTGTAGAAGCATTTTGTCTTAGTTCTCCGTTAATTTTGGTTGTTAGCTTTAGATTTTGGGCATCTCGGATTTCATCAACTGTTGTAATCCATGGTCCACATGGTGCAAATGAATCAAAACTCTTCCCTCTAGTAAACTGCTTATCTTTGAATTGAATATCTCTAGCTGAGACATCATTGAATACCATGTATCCAAAAACTGCACTTGATGCATCTTCTATGCTGATATTTTTGCAGTTTTTTCCAATTATCAAGGCTAATTCCACTTCATAGTCTAGCTGTGAAACAAAATCTGGACATATGATATCTGATTCGGTACCAGTTAGTGTTGTTCGTGGTTTGATTATAATGACAGGATCTTTGGGTGCTTGGAGTCCTTGTTCTTCAGCATGGTCCGTATAGTTAAATGCTAAACAGATTATTTTGTTTGGATTTGGGATTGGTGACAATAATTTAAATTTTGAAATACTTTCTTCATATGGTAAATCTTTAATTTTGTTTTTAATTTCATCATACCACCCATCAAAAAGAAAATCTTTTACATTGTTTGGAATTGGAATTCCTGTTTGGTAAATAATCTCGTCTTTTGTGGCTACTTTGTCACCTTTCACAAAACCGTATGTTTCATTATTTCCATGTAACAATCGTACTATTTTCATAATTGATCACTTGTGTGTAAAAATTGCTTGATTCTGTGAATCTTTTCTACAATATCCAAATCTGACAAATTGAATCTCTTCTCCTTCTTTTAGTTGTAGATAATGTGGTTCTGTATAAACATCTAATTCTTCTAAACTTTCTTCGTTAAACTCTTCTCCAATGAATAATACTTTTGGAATAATCATCTTAATTTTATGTGCAGTTTTTTGTGAAACCCATTGAATTTTTAGTATGTTTGTTGTTTCTCCATCTCCAATAAAATCCCCCTCAAATTCTGTGCCCGCTTTTGTAATGGAAACATTTCCTAATCCTAAAAGCCTGATCTGCATTCCTTGTTTGATGTTTTGTGCATCATCTCCAGAAATATAGAAATTTCCATCAATCTCAATTTTTCTTTTGCCCATGTCATTAATTGGGTGATTAGGAATTTCAACTGACGAGATTGGTAAATTTTTTACTGTCAATTTTCTTGCATTGCTTACCATGAACAATCTTGTACTCTCAGCATCAACAACTTTTCGATTGAATGCTTCAAGTGCATCAAATGGTGCAAGAGTATCTGCTTTGGTTAACCCTAATGACATGATGAATTTTTTGATGGCTTCAGGTCTAATTCCCCTTCTTTTGAGTGCCTCAAGAGTTGGTAGTCTTGGATCATCGTACCATGAAACCTTACCTTCTTCAATCAAAGGCTTGATGAGCCTTTTTGACATTGGCATTCCTTTGAATTCTAACCTAGAGAAAAATCCCTGGTATGGTTTTCTCATGTTTAACGCATCTAATATTGCATAAATCAACTCTTTTCTTAGTTCAAATTCTTTTGAACGCAATGCATGTGTGACTCCACTAATACTATCCTCTATTGCTACTGACATATCATAGCTAGGCCAAATTCTATATTTTTTGCCTAACGTGTAATGACTTTCATCAATAATTCTAAACAATACTGGGTCCCTCATGACTGCATTATCTGCTTTCATGTCTCCACGGAATCTTACAATTGCATCACCCGGTTTGAATTTTTTTTTCATCTTTTCCCAATTTTTATTATTTTTGTCAATATCTCCCATACTGCACTTGCATGCTTTTCTTTCTCTTCTGTTCTTGCTTATGTTGTCTCTTTTACAAGTACAAACATAAGCTCTTCCAGAATTGAGTAACTCTATACATTTCTCATAAAATATTTCCATATCATCTGAAGTCTGCTTTTCTTCATCCCATTCAATTCCCAACCATTCTAACCCAACTTTAATGGCTGCATGATACTCCATTCTCTCTACTTCTGGATTTGTATCATCCATTCTTAGAATAAATTTTCCACCATACATCTTTGCATATTCTGAACTAATGATAACTGCTTTTGCATGACCTATGTGTGGATATCCATTTGGCTCCGGAGTAAATCTTGTAACAACTTTTCCTTGTTCTGCACCTTCTAATTCTGGAAGGCCTACTCTCCCTTCAATTTTTTCTTTAGGCACTAAAATTTCTGGAAAGTTTTCTTCAATTTCTTTTTTTTGTTCTTCAGATGATAACTGATTTACATTAGCAACAATTTCAGAAATGTCTCCTGTAATTTCTTTTACTTTTGTTCTAAATTCTGGTTTAGTTCCAAGAATTTTTCCCAAAATTATTTTATCTTGAGTTTGTCCTCCATGCTCAAATGCATTTTGAAGAGCCATTTTTCTAATTTCTTTTTTTAATTCTTCATCCATACTAGATCTACCTATTGTAACTATACACTTCTCTTTACTACAAAATCTAATAATGTAATTAGTTCTATTTTAGCAGAGCCTGAGTACCTTGATAACGATTTTTCAGCTTTCCCTGCATATTTTAGAGCCTGCTTTCTAACATTTTCTTCAATTCCAAGAGAGCGAATCACATTTACCGCCTTATTTAGATCATTTCTTGTTGCCTTGGAATTTCCAAATGCCTTTAGAATTGTTTTTTTGTTTTTGCCTTTAGCTGATTTTATTGCCATTAGAATTGGAAGTGATTTTTTACCTTCTCTAAGATCATTTCCAACAGGTTTCTTTGTAACTTTGGGATCTCCCATTACTCCCATGAGATCATCAGTTATCTGAAATGCAATTCCCAAGTTTCTTCCGAATGATGAGAGATTTGAAATGTCATTAGATTTGTTTGTAGCACAAATAGCTCCCATTGCACATGATACATCAAATAATGCTGCAGTTTTTTTACAAATCATTGTAATGTACTCTGCTTGGGTTGGAATTTTCTTTTCGTCTGCCATCTTTACATCAAGCAGCTGACCTTCACATACATCTACACATGCTTTAGCTAGTCTAGAGACTAATTTAGTAGTAGCATTTGCTGATAACTTTGATTCAGTAATTATTTGAAATGCTTTTGAAAATAAAACATCACCAGCTAGAATCGCAATTGGTATTCCAAATTTTTTATGTACAGTTGGAACTCCATGACGCATCTCATCATTATCCATAATATCATCATGAACTAAAGTAAAGTTGTGAACCATTTCTATAGCACTTGCTGCTGGCATTGCATTGGAAACTTTTCCTCCTAAAACTTGGCAACTTCTAATTACCATGTATGGTCTAAGTCTTTTTCCACCATGAACAATCAGATGTCCTGCTGCATCATAGAGTTTCTTTGGATTTCCTTTTAGTTTTGAATTTAGATACTTGTTTACTATTTTTGCATTTTTTTCAATTTGCTTAGTTTTTTTCATTTACCAATCTCCATTTGTCTTTTGGTAGATGAGTCTTGATTGCTTCATTCAATCCCTCACGAACTTCCCTATTCATCCATGTAGATAAGATACTTTCATACTTTTCAAGCATGGATTGCTTAGATTTGTCAAGTAATTCTAAAGCAATAAGCATCCAAGGGCAATAAATTTGAGAATTTGTCTTTAATTCTGAAAGTAATTCTTTTGCAGAAATCCACTTAATTTCAACTGTTTCTCCCTCAATCTCTTTTGGTTCTGAAGCTTTGTCAATTATTCCAATCAATGTTCCACAAATTTCATTTTCAGAACCTACATCTTTGTAAGGCACATGATACTCAAATTTGTGCAAATAATCTAGTTTTCCTTCAATTCCTAATTCTTCTGGCATTCTTCTTTCCCCTGATGATACATAAGTTTCAGATTCTCTAGGATGACTTGCAAATGTACCATCCCAATCGCCTGGCCACAGCATTTTTTCTTTTGCTCGTTTTGTAAGCACTAGATTTCCATCCTTATCAAACAATAAAACAGTAAATGCTCTGTGTAGTCTTCCACCTGGCAAATGACACTTTGCTTTTTCTTCAGTACCAATTGGATTGTCATTCTCATCAACTAAAATGACAAATTCTTCAGACATTTCTTTTTCCTCTAAATAGTGTTCCTTCAAATTTTCTATCCCTAACCGCTTTCAAAATTCTTTCAGGTTTATTGCCATTTACAAAAAAGACATTCATTCCAATTTTTGCAATCTTTAAGGCTTCCTCAACTTTTCTAGTCATTCCACCAGTAACGTCCATCTTGTTTTCTAAAATTAAATGACGCTTATCTCTTAATTCATAAATTAATTTTTTTGATTTGAGATCAGAATATAATCCATCTTCATTTAAAACAAAAATACAAAGTCTTGGTTTTAGAATTTTTGCAAGATAAGTCATAATCTTGTCACCAGATAAAATGTATGTTTTTTTCTGACCATACCATAATGCGTCTCCATATGTGACTGGAATTAAGCCTGATTTAGCAATTTTTTCAATCTCTTTAACTTTTTTTGAAATCGGTTTATTTCCTGACATAAAATCTGTTGGTGGAAGACAATATGGATTCAATCTATTTTTTAACAATGAATTCAAAATGATCTTGTTTAATTCAATCATTGAATTTTTTACAATTGCAACTCCTCTAAGGTCGTACTTTCTTTCTTTAGTATGCATACTATATTTTACAGACCAATAATGTCCATAGGAACCACCACCATGAACAATAATCATCGGTTCATTAATTTTCTTCAAACTCTTAGCAAGATTGTTTATTGTTTTTCTTCTAACTGATAATGGTTTTTCTTTATTTGTAATAATTGAGCCACCTAATTTTATTAGAATCATGCTGTTCCAAATTATGTAGTCAATTAAAAAGTATCCAGTCCTTTGAAATCAATTTTTACTGAAAAGCATTCATAATTCTTATCTCTGAATTGATTGATAGAATGCTCCAAATTTGATTCATCTGTCAAGGAAATGATGCATCCACCTCCACCTGCCCCCGTAATTTTTGCCCCAAACGATGATTTTTGTCCTACTTGGATAATGTCTCTCAATTTTTCATTTGAAACTCCAATTGTTTCAAGATACTCTTGATTCTGAATTATTTTTTGACCTAATTCTTTGATATTATTACCAGTCAATAACTTCAAAACATCTTCAACTAGTTTTGATTCATCATTGCATAACTTGGAAAATTCTATTTTATTTTCTTCTTTGAATTGCTTTACTCTTGCAACTACTGATTCTGTAGAATGTTTTATGTTTGAATTTGTAATTATTAGATGAAAATCAGGCTTAGATTTTATTTTAGTAAATCCATTTTTCTTATCATATTCCATAATGCCTCCATATGTACAAACAGTACAATCTGCTCCTGATGTGTTTTGAAAAATTGTTTTTTCAGCTGCAATTGCAAGTTCAAGAATTTCTTCTCTGGATGTTTCTATAAATAATCTGGAAATTGCTGCAGCACCTGCAACACAACAAGCAGATGATGAGCCTAAACCTACTCCGATTGGAATATCTGATTCTATTATAATCTCAATCCCTGTGGTTTGATTTTGTGCTTGTAACATTTTGTTTGCTAAATAATAAAATGGTTTTAGTGGAGAATTAATTTCTGAAACAGGCTTGTTTGGTTCTAAAATTAAATCCCCTATGTTTGATTTGATAGAAATTTTCTCTCCTTCAATCTTCTCTGCTGTGACAGTAACTCTCTTGTTGATTGCACAAAGGATTGCTTTTACTCCATATACTACAAAATGTTCTCCAAAAAGAATAACTTTCCCTGGCGCAGAAGCTTTAGATTTCAAGTAAACACTTTGGAATTTTGATTGATTTATTCGATTTCCTCTTCTGTAATCTTTGTTTCAAAATCATCGATTTCATATTTCATTGATTCATCTTCTTTTAGTTCTCCTCTTTCAATGAGAATTTGACGTACCAATAACCAGTAAACTGTTGCTAGAGCTTTTCTTCCTCTATTGTTTGCTGGAATAATTACATCCAGTTTTGATGTAATGTTATCGGTATTTGCAATTCCTATGACCGGAATTCCTGCATTAGTTGCTTCTGTGATTGCTTGCTCATCAACTTGTGGATCTGAAATTAAGACTAATTTTGGTTCAATGTAATATGGCAATGAAGGATTTGTCAAAGTTCCTGGCATGAATCTTCCAATAAGTTTCTTAGAATCTAACATCTCACAGAATTTTTCAATTGGTGTTTCTGCATATTGTCTGCCTGAACATACAATGAGTTTGTCTGTTCCCAATCTATTGATAAATTTGGCTGCGGCTTTGATTTTCTCTAATGTTATGTCTAAATCAAGCATGTAAAGTCCTTCAGGACTGGCTTTAGTGATGAATGGTTTCATAAATTTTGTCTTTACTTGAGTTCCTACTCTAATTCCAGTAGCTAGGATTTTCTTTTTGATGTCTATTGCTTCTGTTTGTTCACTCATAACGATTTTAAATCTCTGCCATACCGCGTATTAAATCATGCTCTGATAGGCGTAATAGTTCATTTAGTTTTGCTATTCTTTCTCCTCCAATTATACCAACTTTGAGCATTTTTGACTTTGTTGCAATTCCTATATGGGATATTTGTGAATCAATAGACTCGCCAGATCTATGTGATGTAATTAATCTGATATTGTTTTGATTTGCAACATTAGCAAATTCAAGAGCATCATAAAGACTTCCTGCTTGATTTACTTTTAAAATTGCTGCATTACATGATTTTAAACCAATTGCTTTTGTCAGAATGTCTTTGTTTGTGACTATCAAATCATCTCCTGTAACCATAGTGTTTGGGAATTTGGCCGTAATCTCTGCCATGTCTTCAAATGCCTCTTCATGGACAGCATCTTCTGCAAAAATCAATTTGTATTTTTCAATAATATTTGCCACAAAATCAATCTGTTCTCCAGTAGAATTTTCAAATCCAGCTCTGTCGTAAACGTACTTTTGTTTTTCTTCATTCCATTGTGTAGATGATGCAAAGTCTACCCCTAAAGAGACCTCTTTTCCTAAAGTAAATCCTAAATTCTCACAAGCCTTTGCAGAAACTTCTAGTGCTTTTTGATTTTCTAATTTTGGTGCCCATCCTCCCTCATCCCCTCTTCCATTAGTAAAGTTAGGATCTTCTTTTTCTAAAACACGGCGTAATTCTTTATGTACTGACAAATTAGTTTCAATAGCTTCTTCTATAGTCTTTGAACCTGTTGCACAAATCAAAATCTCTTGAATGTCTGGAGTTCCAGGTCCTGCATGTGCTCCACCACCCAAAATATTTCCTAATGGAAATGGAAATTTAAATGAGGATTTTGGTGAAAGTATTTCAAATAATGGTTGCTCTGCTGCTTTTGCTGCTGACTCAATAGATGCAATTGTGACTGCAAAAGCAAGTGCACCCCCAATTCTTGAATAGTTTGTAGAATTATCCAAACTTTTCAGAGTATCGTGAATTCCTTTGAGATCTGAAGATTCTAACCCTATAAATTTTTGAGAATTTTCTTGTAAAATTCTAAGACTCTCTTCTGGTTTTCCATTAGGAAAACTTACTACTTCATATTTTCCTACACTAGCACCTGATGGAGCACAAACTCTTCCAAGAAACTTTCCCTCTGATTTAACATCTATCTCAATTGTTTTACTTCCTCTACTATTGTATAGAATCCGTCCTTCAATAGAGGAAATTCTTGTCAAGTTACTCTAACTCAGATTGAACTTCTAGGTTTCTTCTCTGAATTGCTTCATAAAATGGAATTACTTGTTGAATTGTCTCGACAGTAGTCAAAAGCATTCTTCTACAACAATATCTTTCAGCTCCTAAAGAATCAAGAACTTTACCTGGCTCTTCTCCAACTTTAATTCTATTTTGAAAATCATCATATTTATCTGCAAGTAATTTTCCACATGTAAAACATCTAACTGGAATTAACATACGAACGAAAAAGTAATCAAGGATTATAAAAACCATGCAAGGAAATTTTGTTGCGGGCGTCGCCCAGCCTGGCCAAAGGCGCTAGCTTGAGGGGCTAGTCTCTCAGGAGTTCGTGGGTTCAAATCCCATCGCCCGCATATACAATTATGAAAACTATTTCTCTAGTTTTTGTAATGCCTTAATTAGTTCAGCTCGCCTTTTCTCTTCTGTAATTGCAGATCTGACATCATCTACTAGAATTCTATTTACATCGATCTTTCTTCTAGCCTCTTTCACCACTTTATCATACATTGAAAAAGTGTAAAGATGAAGATACAAATTTTCCATTACTTCAAAAACTCTTGTAGCCTCATCAATGTCACCAATTCTAATTTCATCAAACACCCTTCTTTTCAATTCACCTACACAATCTAGCAACCCCAAAACATATGATTCTGGCATTACTGACAACTTTTTGTCTGAAGGAATTTCTTTTTTTTCAACAATCGCAATAAGACATGCAGCCTCTACAAATTCCTGTTCTGGTGTGATTAGGTATCTTCTAAGTCCACCTATTGCTTTTTTCTTGTATTTCTTCAACAATTTGTTTGCTTGTTTCAAATTATTTTTCCCAGTTTTCAGATCTCCTTTGTGAACAGCAATAATTGATCTGCTACAAAGAATAATTATTTCTCTTGTATTTTTTAATAGAAATTCTCTTGAATCTTGAATATTTTCTAAAGATTTTGCAATCTTGCTCAGTGATGGTTTTACATTTTTTAACGTCATGTTTGATAATGCCTAAAAACTAGGATAAAGTCGTTTGCTAAATCTCTTATCTTGAAATTTTTTCTTCTAGGCATTCTATTTAAAAAAGAAATTAAATATCTTCTTCAATCCTAATGATTTGTCATTTACATCTATAATTGGTGTGGGTTTTTCAACAAAAATCCCTCGTGGTCTATATAATAAAACTGCAAGTAAAATAATTTCAAGCAATAAAAAGTCCAGCCAAACAACATTAAATGGAACATATTCTTGAAATGAATCTTTGAAAAATATGATGAATTTTCGTAGTGTAACAAAGAGAAGTGTTCCAATAATTATTCCCTTGTTGTTTGCTAATCCTCAAATGAGAATCATAAGAAATGCCAAAAAGTCCAGCTTGCTCTATCGTATGCAAAGGCAATTGTTCCACCAACATAAAATGCATACAATGCACCTGTTATAGCCGCAAGTGCTGCAGATACCATAATTATTTTAATTCTTATTTGTGTGGTGTTTTTTCTAAGCGATTCAGCTGCTACTTCATTATCTCTAACTGCTCTAAGCATTCTTCCAAGTGGTGAACGAATCATTTTTTCACTAAACACATACACAACAATTGTAATTAGGATTAATCCTACAGTATCTATTGGGAATCGTAATTCCCCTGGAAGCAATGATAATGGATCTGGCACCTGAACTCCTAGTGTACCACCAACTAATGGGGTAAAAATATTCCCAAAGCTCTTATTTTGGATATGATTTTCTTGTAAATTATGGAAATTACTGTTGATCAAATGTATCAAATTGAAAACAAAGGTCATGACATGGGATTTCTAAAAAAATTCATGATGGAAAATGCAGGTGCTACATCAGTTAGACGATTAGTTGACAAACTTGGAAATGTAGAATCAAAAAATATTCTGATTTTTGTAGGATTGGGTAATAATGGCGGCGATGGTTTGGTAATGGCAAGACATTTAGCTGGTTATGGTGCAAAAGTTTCAGTAATGCTTCTTGGCACTCCTGATAAAATCAAAACTGAGGAAAGTAATTGGAATTGGTCTATTTTGCAGAAAATGCCATCTGTGAAACTAATGTCCGGAGATTCTTTTGACTTTGATTTCAAACCAGATGTTATAATAGATGGTATCTTTGGTACTGGAATATCTGGAGAAATTCGAGAGCCATATGCCTCTGCAATTAATTATATCAATCAAACAGATTGCTACAAGTTTGCTGTAGATGTGCCATCTGGATTAAATCCACAAACAGGAGCGACTGCAAATATCTTTACAAAATGTGACATGACAGTTACATTTCATAAAATGAAACAAGGAATTCCTAAAAGAAAAGACTTGACAGGAGAATTGTATGTAGAAAAAATTGGAATCCCACCTGAAGCTGAAGAGGGCATTCTATGAAAGTTCACCAAATTCAAGTTGGAAACATGCAGAACTTTACCTACATTGTTGAAGATGAGGATACAAATGAAGCAATCCTTATTGATCCATCATGGGAACTTGTTGAATTAGAACTGATCATAAAAAGAAATAATCTAAAAATCAAATACATTGTAAACACACATCATCATTTTGATCATACGATGGGAAATGAAGCAATGACTGAATCAACAAAAGCTCCTATCATTCAGCATGAATTTTCTGAATTAAAACATGACATAACAGTAAAGGATGGAGATTATATTGAATTTGGTAATTCAAAATTAAAAGTCCTTCATACTCCTGGACATTCTAAGGACAGTATATGCCTAATAGGCGATGATAAAATTTTCTCAGGCGATACATTGTTTGTTGGAAATTGTGGTAGAGTTGATTTGCTTGGAGGAAGTGCAAAAGAACTCTATCATAGTCTTTTTGACATTCTTTATACCTTAGATGATGATTTGGTATTATATTCTGGTCACAATTATGGCAATTCAAAAACATCAACTATTGGACAAGAAAAAATCACTAATCCTGTAATGCAAAAACGAACTGAACAACAATTTGTTGAAATGATAGGTCAGTGAACTCTTTTTGGAAAATTTTGAACTATTTGGTAATATTGAAAAGGCTGAAAATTTTCTTGAAACAATAAAATCAGGAAGATTCCTTTTTTCATTTGTAATTTCATATACTGAAACTTGTGAAATTTCTGGAATCACTTTTGCAGGTGCAGACAAGAATTCAATTCAATTTACTCCCCCAGCTGATGCAGAGTATCTTCATTATGGCTATTGTAAAACAATTGATAATATTCCAATGACTCCTGATGGAAAACCAACCCCTGGGCTATTAACTAAAACTGCCTTGGAATCGTCAAGCATTCCTCATTTAACAATTAATGCTGGTAGTAAAATTTCTCCTCAATTACCCTTCATTGAAACAGGATTGTCTTTTGGAAAAAATATTTCAATTCAAGACGCTATGACAGATTCTCAAGTATCTCATGCAGTTGAGTATGGTCGAATTGTAGGAAGAAATATGGCATCTCTAACTGATTGTCTGATAATTGGTGAAAGTATTCCTGGTGGAACAACCACAGCATTAGCTGTATTAAGAGCATTTGGTTTTGATGCTAAAGTAAGTTCTAGCATTCCAAATAATCCTATTGAATTAAAAAATCAAGTTGTTAATTCTGCACTTGAAAGAATTAATTCTGATCATCCTTACAGTATTGTTGCAAAAGTTGGAGATCCAATGATTCCTTTTGTTGCAGGAATGTTGAGTTCTGCTTCTGATGTTTCTAAAGTAATGTTGGCTGGTGGAACCCAAATGACTGCAGTATTAGCATTTGCATCAAAAATTGGATTTAATGAAGAAAATACTGCAATTGGAACAACCTCTTACATAACAGACGATGAAAGTGCAAATTTCAAGAGCCTAGTCCCAAAAATTTCAGATATTCCTGCAATTTCTGTAAATCCAGGTTTGAAAAATTCACAATATTCTGGTTTAAGAGCATTTTCAGAAGGATTTGCAAAAGAAGGTGTGGGTGCAGGTGGTAGTATTATTTCATCTATGCTCAAAACAGGAAATGACTCTGCAAAATTTTTAGAGTTGGCAGAAAAAGAATATCACAGATTATTTACTTCACTGTAACTGATTTTGCTAGGTTTCTAGGATAATCCGGGTCTGTTTCTTTTTCAAGTGCAACATAGTATGATAACAATTGAATTGGAATAATTTCTGAAATTGGATACAACACTTGATCTATTTTTGGAATTTCTATCCAATAATCATAAACATCACTTTCTATATCTGAAACTCCAATAATTTTTGCTCCACGGGCTTTAATTTCTCTTGCACTTGTTATCGTATCTGAATATGTTGAATCATTTGGATTCATAATTATCACAAATACATCTGAATCCATTAATGCAAGAGGTCCATGTTTTAATTCTCCTCCTGGAATTCCCTCTGCATGAATGTATGTTAATTCTTTAAGTTTTAGTGCTGCCTCTATTGCAATAGGATAATTTATTCCCCTACCTAAAACGTAAATGTCTGAAATTTCCTTTAATTCCTTTGCAATCTGTTGAATTTTTGTTGGATTCTCTAATATTTGTAAAATAGATTCAGAGAACTTTTCAAAATTAATTGTTATATCGTTATTAGTTAATTTTTGCACAATTTTATAGATTATTACCAGTTGTGATGTGAAACTTTTTGTTGCTGCAACCCCGATTTCAGGTCCACAGTTCATTCCAATCACTACATCTGATATGCGTGCAAGTGATGATGTAAGTAAATTAATAATAGAGATAATCTTGCAATTTTCTTTTTTTGCTATTCTTACCGCATCTAAGACATCTGCACTTTCTCCACTTTGAGATATTGCAATTAGAATAGAATTTTCTTCAATAATATCTGGCAAAAATTGGAGTTCACTTGAAATGATTGCTTCTACCTTAATTTTGGCATATTTTGATAGAATTTGCTTTGCAATAAGTGCAGAATTATAACTAGTTCCGCTTCCAGTAATGTAGATATTTTTTGCATGTTTGATATAGTCAGCTGTTTTTTCGATTGCATCAACTGTTTTTTCTCCAGCTTTCAAAATTGTTTCATGTTGTTCATAAATTTCTTTTAATGTAAAATGTGCATAATTTCCTTTGTATGCATCTCCAAATTCTTTTGAAACTTTTGTAATTTCGTGTTTTATCTTTTTACCATTAAAATCTAAAATTTGGAATCCTTCTTTATCTAAAATTATAAAATTTCTATTTTTCATATAAATTACATTATCTGTATATTCAATAAATCCTAAAACATCACTTGATAAAAAGACATTATCTTTGCTGACTCCAACAATTAATGGTTCATGAAATCTAGCTGCTGCAAGTTGACCATTTTCAAACATTGCAACAAATGCATAATGTCCTTTAATTTCTGAAACTGTTTTCATAATTGTTTCTTTGACATCTCCAGTTAATTCATAATTTTTTTGAATCAAGTTTACAATAACTTCACTATCTGTTTCACTTTTGAAATTATACCCTTCACTTTCTAATTGTTTTTTTAATTCTTCAAAATTTTCTACAATTCCATTATGTACTATTGCAATTTTTCCAGAGTTGCTTGAATGTGGATGTGCATTGATATCGGTCACTTTTCCATGAGTTGCCCATCTAGTGTGACCAATACCTACTTTTCCTGGAAGTGTATCTAAATGAATTTTTGAATTTACTTCATTTACCTTTCCTGTACCTTTCTTTAATTCAATTTTATTATCTGATTCTGTTGCAACTCCCACACTATCGTATCCCCGATATTCCATTCTTTTTAATCCCTTTACAAGAATGGGTGCTGCAATTTCTTTTCCAGAGTAACCAATAATTGAACACATAACTATTCTCTCTGATATTTTGGGATTATTTACAGATAAGCCTATTTTTTCGATTATTTTGTTGAAGAACCATCATCTTTTGAAGTTGCTTCAGCTGGTGTCTCCACTGCTTCAGGTTCAGATTTTGTCTTTTCTAACATTTCTGGAATCTTAGATTCAGGTGTAAAATGAACATCGCCTTCTTCTCCAACTGTAACTGTGTATGATGGAATGTCTATTTTTCTGTTCCCAATCATTATGTGTCCATGAATTACTGCTTGTCTTGCTTGATATGGTGTTTTGAATCCAAGCTTCTTTGAAACAATAGTTTGTAATCTACGTGCAAGTAAATCATTTACATTTAGGTTAAGTACATCATCTAATGTTGCATCACTACTTACTAATCCAATTCTAGCAAGTGATTTCATTAGGATTGGTTCTTTTTCCTCTCTAACTTCTTGTCTTAATGCAAGCAATGATCTTGCTTGATGTCTCACACGTGATAATTCTGTATGTGCTTTCCATAATTCTCTTTTAGTTCTTAATCCAAATGTGCCAAGAGTTTTTAGTTCTTCCATCTTTAGTTCATAATTAAGAGGTCTCTTTGGTTTTCTCCAAACTCTACGTGGATATTTTGGATCTCCCATTCAAAACACCTATTTTGTTTTCTCCGCTGGTGCTTCTTTCTTTTCTTCTGTTTTTGGAGATGTTGCTGCATCAGCTGGAACTGTTGCTTCATTAGCTGGAGCTGCATCTGCTGTTGGAGCTCCTGGAGATCCCTTCTTTACTGGAGCTGCTAGTCCACCTTTGGCAACACCAACTGCTCCACCTTTTCTACCTGAAGTTCTAGTTCTTTGCCCTCTAACTTTTAGACCGCTTAGATGACGGTAACCTCTCCAACTTGCAGTTATTCTTTCTCTTTCAATATCATTTCTTAATGTAAATGGAATATCTGACGTTAACAAATGCAAATTTGCTCCGGTTTCAATGTCTTTATTTCTGTTAAGAAACCATGTTGGAAAATTTCCTCCAATTGGATCTAAAATTAATTTTTCAATGGCTTTTATATTGGCATCAGAAAGATTACCAATATTGGAATTTGAGTTAATTTTTAGAGTATCAAGAATTGCTGTGGCAAAGTTGTATCCAATACCTTTGATCTGAGTCAACCCTACAATCGACTTTCTCTCTCCGGGAATATCGTTACCCACAATCCTTACAATATGTCTATATTCTTGACTGCTCAAGTATTCCAAAATTCAAAGAAACCCCGATAAAAACCATACTAGGCGTCAAATTAGGTGATTTTTCAAATGTTCTTTTCTAATGATTTTTGTCCTTATTCGCAATAACAAAATCTTTTTCATTTCAAATTATCTAAAGTCCGCATCCTCTGTCCAGTCATTGCCTTGTACATTCCACAGATTACATTTACAGCATTTTTTGACTCCTCGTTGAGCGTCAATATCTATACAAAAACAGTGAATTCCTTTCCCAGTTGGATCTTTATTGCATAGTTTTTGCATGATTCTGTGAATATCTTTTTCCTAATTATCTTATTGGGCACGTTCCATTTGAAAAGTTATAAATTTCCAAATTTTCTATTTTAGGGAGATGGATAAAACATTTGATCGAGAAAAAGTTATAGATTGCATGTTTGATCCTATAACATCTTCAATATTAGCAGAACTAGAAGATAGTGGAAAAGAATGTTCGTTTTTAGCCCAACAAGCTTCCATATCTGAATCTGAGGTTCTTGAAAGACTCTCTTATTTGATAGAATATGAATTTATTTCCAAAAACTCTGATGATAAAAGATGTTTATTTACTGCCAATTTTGATAAACTTAGTGCTCTTGTTGAAAATAGTGAAAACTTTGATGCTGCCATCAACAGTATTGAAAAAATGGATACTTATCTAAACTGATCTTACTCTATTTTTAATTCCGTAGATTCCAGATGCTACTAATCCAACCATTCCAATAACAAGTATGTACACTGAAACAAAACCGAGTGATTTCTTACCAGTATCTGGAAGTGGCCCTATAGCTGCAAACATTTGAGTTTCTTCATTACTAGTACTTTCAATGATCAGTTTGTAAGTTCCAGTCTCTAAAACATCAAATCCCTTCTCAATAGTTTCTTCATTAATTGTTTGAGAAATAATTTCACTGTCAAATGGATCTAATACCTTTGCAGAAAATGTGTTGTCTTTGAATTCTATTATTTGTACTGCAAAAACTCCTGATGTATCTTTTGAAACAAAATCCACAGAAATTACAAGTGTTTGATCTGAACTTACTTTCCCGTCTCCTTGACTAACTCCTTCTAGGATAATCTGATTTCCTAAAACCGACAAAATTAATCCTATTGCAATTAGTCCCACTGAACAAATTAGTATTATTCCTAATTTTTGCACAAACTATGACTGATTTTCTTTAGTTTAAACGTAATTTTTTTAAAATTTGTAAATATTTGGTACATAAAGTTAGATCGTACTAAAAAAGTTAGCTTAGGGTAAATTTAAATTAAGAATTTTTCTTTTTTTTATATATCTTGAAAAAAACTCGTTCAAATGCTGTAATCTTAATGATTGCTTTAATTATTGGACTTTCTATGATTGTGGTTTTTTCCACACTCTCTGAAGTTGAATTAGAACAGAAAACACTTGTAACATCTTCAGGAGCCCTTATACAAACTACTGGCGAAATTATTAATCCAATTGACTACTCTGGAGAACCGCTAGATTTTGACCCAGATTCTTTTCTGCGAGATTTCAATTATGGTAAAGTCTCACAACTTTCAGATGGAACCACATTAAGAGAATTTACTTTAATTGCCGAAGATGACAAAATAATGGAAATCTCTCCAGGTATTTTCTTTAATGTTTGGACATACAATGGAGCTACACCTGGTCCTACAATTCGTGTTACAGAAGGAGATCTAATTAGAGTCAAATTTATCAATAATGGAGAAAAATCTCACACTGTTCATTTTCATGGAACACATCCAGCTGAAATGGATGGTGTTTTTGAAAATGTAGGTCCTGGTGGCAAATTCACATACGAATTTGTTGCAGGTCCTGCAGGTGTTCATTTGTATCATTGTCATGTTGCCCCTGTTGAAGAACATGTTTCTCGTGGATTGTATGGCGCTTTCATTATAGATCCAAAAGAAGGTAGAGAACCAGCTGATGAAATGGTTATGATACTAAATGGATTTGATACAGACTTTGATACTGAAAATAATTTTTACGCTGTTAACACAATTCCTTTTTATCATCTTTACAAACCAATTGAGATTGATCTACATAAACTAGTTAGACTATATGTGATTAATATTTTAGAATTTGATCCAATCAATAATTTCCATTTACATGGAAATATGTTCAATTACTATCCTATAGGAACACAAAGTGAACCCTCGTCTTTTACTGATATTGTAACTCTTTCTCAGGGAGATCGTGGAATTATAGAATTTGAATACAAGTATCCTGGCAAGTACCTCTTCCATGCCCATAAAGTCGAATTCTCAGAGAAAGGCTGGGTTGGAATTTTCCTTGTTAAAGATAATCAAGAAAAAAATATACAGGAAATAAAGTATGGAACTTAGTAATAATTCATCTAAAGGAAAACTTTTCATAAGTGGAATAATTCCATTTGCTTTTCTTGTTATTTTGATTCTCTACATTTTTGGTCCTGGATCTGATTTATTAGATTTTGGTATACCTCTACCAGAAATAACTATTGAGAAAGTAGATTTTGTTGATTCTGAAATTCAAGTTACTGTTAGAAACACCGGACCTATTCCTGTAGAAGTGGTAATGGCAGATGTAAATGATAGAATACGGGCAGCTGCAGTTGAACCTGATGGATTTTTAGAAAGATTTGAAACAACTCTAGTAAGAATTCCATATGAGTGGAATCTAGCACAACCATATATCATTGGAATTACAATTGAAGATGGTACTAGGTTTGAAAAAGAAATCGAGGCAGCTGCACCTGCATTAGAACCATCTTTTGATCTTGTAATCTTTTTTGCAGTAATTGGAACTTATGTTGGAATTATTCCTGTAATGATTGGATTGCTGTGGCTTCCTTTTATCAAGCGTATAAGCAAGCAAAAATACCATTTCTTTTTGGCATTGACTATCGGATTATTGTTTTTCTTAGCAATTGATTCTATTGAAGAAGCAATTGATGTTTCTGATGAAAGTTTAGCTGGAATCTTTAATGGTACTTTACTTGTTGCCACAGTTATAGTGTTGTCTTTTCTCGGATTGTATTATTTTGGAGATAAACTTGTCAAAAAAGCTGATTCTTTAAAAATTACAAAACCCGTTGCAATTGCATTAATGATCTCTATTGGAATTGGTATACATAATTTTGGTGAAGGACTTGCTATTGGTGCGGCTATTGGTATAGGTTCTATTGCATTTAGCACATTTTTGATTGTAGGATTTGCTTTGCATAATACTACAGAAGGTATAGCTATTGCTGCACCTATGTCTAGAGGAAAATTGATGCTTGGAAAACTGGCTGCTATGGGATTGATTGCAGGCTCTCCAGCCATTTTTGGTGCATGGGTGGGTGGCTTTGTTTATTCTCCATTTACTTCAGTGATTTTTCTTGCAATAGGAGCAGGAGCTATTTTTCAAGTAATTGTTGTAATAATGAAATGGATACGAGAAGAAGGTGACAAAAATCTTTCAAGCGCTGCTGTGGTATCTGGTTTTGCAGTAGGAATGTTAGTAATGTATCTAACAAGTATTTTGGTTTAGTCTGGTTCTGGATGAATTGTTATTACAGCATTTTTGATTTGTGTTCTAATAACATGCTCTATTTTTGATGTTAAATCATGAACTTTCTCAATTGACAATTCCCTATCAAATGAACAGTCAATGTCTATCTTGAGAATATTCTCAAAATTCAAAGATATTATACGACCAATTTTTTTAATTTCTGGATATTTCTCTAAAACAGTTCTGATTTCTTCTTCCACGATCTCATCTTCTAAATTAAAATTCTCAGGCACTGTCACAAATGGCTCTAAATGGATAGTAGAATGCTCAATTTCTGGTATATTTTTGTGAATTTTCTGCTCAACAATTTCAGAAATTTTATGGGCTAATAATAAATTGATATCTTTGTTAACCATTACATGTAAATCCGAATATATCTTTCCTTTTGTTTTGTGTGTACTAACATTATGTACATCTTTTACACCATCAACACTTTTTGCAACATCTAATATTTTTACATCTAGTGGGACATCTTTCCAATTTGGTTCAAAATGGATTGTGATTGCCGCATTTGAAATTTTGTTTTTTATGTTCCTCTCAACATAATTGCTAATTTCATGTGCTTTGTCAAAACTAGTATCTCCTCTTAACGAGATCGTTATATCTACAAAAAATGTATCACCTGATCTTCTCATCAGTATTGGATTGGCATCAATAACTCCTTGTGTTGACATTGCAATCTCTCTAACATTTTTAACAAGTTCAGGTGAAATAATGTCTGTCAAATCAAGAGCAGTTCTGTAAATTAGCTTAACACTAAGTACTGCTAATAGTCCTCCTAAAATCAACGCCGCAACAAAATCTCCATAATAGAATCCATATGAAATCAAAACTATTCCAACAATTGCAACTACTGTAGAACCAAGATCCATAAATGCATGGTAAAAATCTGCTTTGAGAGTTGCACCTCCAATTTTTTTAATGGCCTTTCTTAACAGAACTATTCTGAAAATATCAATTCCTATTGTGTACAGCCCACCAATTATTGCAAATAATCCTGGCAGAATACTTGGTAGTGGACTTTGTAATCTGTTGAGCGATTCGTAAATAAAAAAACAGGCAATCAGAAAAATTGCTATTCCTCCAATCAATCCCCCCAATGATTCAATTTTTCCATGTCCGTAGGTATGTTCTGCATCAGGAGGTTTGATTGCCCATCTTGCTGCCAAAAGTAAAACAATAGTAACGACACTGTCTAACAATGCATGAATACTATCTGTAATCAGAGCAAGACTGTTTGAGACTAAACCAAAAATTAACTCTACTACAAATGCCGAAAAAATAGCTAGAAATGAAATCTGTAAAACTCTTGTCCTTTGAACAAACATTTTCCTTATTTTTTGATATTTCTTATCATGTATTACAAGTTTCTAAGAAGAAATGCTACGACAATGTTATCTGTGATTAGTCGACATTTTGAGATGTTGGATAAAAAACAACACCAATTGGAGGTCTTCAACTCTAATTTCTGATTCTGAATTTATTGGCGGAATTGAAGATCTAATTGAAGAAGGCCTCATTATACTTCCTCCTACAGAACGTAGTTCAGTAATTGAACAAAAAGTCCCTAATTGGATCAAAAACAATGCTAAATGGTGGGCTGACGATCTAATCTCTGATGAAGACTTTGTTCAATTAATACAATACTTAGTCAAAAAAGGTATAATTCTAAAATAATCTGGTCAATTTTTATTTCATTTAATATATAAATACTCTCAACTAAGATTTAAAATGAAAATGAGGTTTACAGGGTTCCTAGCGTTTGCATTGTTATCTATTTCAATTCTATCTTATGGTGTAAATGGTTCTGTCTTTGCCGAAGAACATGACATTCCTCCATTATTTCTAGAGTCTGATATGACAATTTATGCAAATGGTAATCAGGTTACTATCTCTGGAAATATTAAAGATTATGATTCTTCATCACTAGATGCTGGCGCACTTACTTATACAGTCGTAACTCCTGATGGAAAAAGTCGTGTGGGTATTGGACAATTAATTCCAAATTCTGATGGTTCTTTTGAATTTAATTTTGTAGCAGGCGGTCCGCTATGGAAAATAAATGGTGATTATGTTATTGAAGCAAAATATGGTGGAAATACAAATGTAATTACAATTAATTACGTTGGTGAAGAGTCAGTTATTACAACAGAACCAGAACCAGTAGAACCAGAACCAGTAGAACCAGAACCAGTAGAACCAGAACCAGTAGAACCAGAACCAGTAGAACCCGAACTTACATGTGGACCTGGAACTGAATTGGTAAATGGTATTTGTCAAGTAATTAAAACTGAACCTGAAGCAAAGGGTGGAGGTTGTTTAATTGCAACAGCTGCATATGGAACTGAATTAGCACCCCAAGTACAATTCCTCAGAGAAATTAGAGATAACACTGTAATGAGTACTGCATCTGGTGCAGCATTCATGACTGGATTCAACCAATTATACTATTCATTCTCACCAACAATTGCTGATATGGAAAGAGAAAACCCAATGTTCCAAGAAATAGTGAGAGCCTTTATCACTCCAATGGTTTCAACACTATCAATTATGACATTGGCTGAAGATGGTTCAGAAGTTGAAGTTCTAGGACTTGGAATTTCTGTAATTGCACTCAATTTGGGAATGTATATTGCAGCACCAGCATTAATTGGATTCAAAATTCACAACCATTTTAAATCTAGAAAATAATTCTATCTAATTTTATTTTAGTTAGAAAGTTATTATACTGAAACACGTTATGTAATTTTGTGAAAATTGAATACGAAGAATTTGATACAATTGAAGATGTCTTCATGTATATGGCATCTGCAGCTCCTCCAATGAAAAATACAATGCCAGTAAATTCTTACAAAGGATATGTGATGTCATTTATTCCACTTAGTCAAACTGGAGAGACATATCTGATGATTTATGCCAAGGGTTCACTTGAACCAGGAATTTATGAATTTGATTTAAAATCTAATTCTTACAAAAAAGTTGAAGCAATTGAAAGAGCAGACAAAGTTTACTTTGTCTCTCTAACACCAAAACGAAATACTATAGCAGACACTGCTATTGAAAACCTATAATTTCTTTGTTTGAATTATAGGTGCAGTAACTGATCTACTTCTTGCATATTTATCCATGATCTCTTCTGGGGTTCGTCCATTGAAGAGATCTTTACACAACCCTCTAAGATATCTCAGTATTGCCCATGTTCCTACTCTAAGAATACCATACATGAAGACCTTCATTGGTGGACCATAGGATTTGTTTCTAAGAATAATTGGAATAATATCATTAATTACACGTAGGTTGTTTTCCCAACATCTCCAAAATAGAGTGAATTGGGCCTCATTCAAATTTCCAAAATGCATTGAATTCTTTTCACTAAAGTCTTGGTAAAGTAATGGTGCAACTAATCCTCTAAAGTTCATCTGTCTAAAGTCTTCAATCATATCAATAGTATACTGATTGTCCTCTGGAGTTTCATCAGGCCAACCAATGATAATTGTTGCAGCTGGAAACCAGTGATTCTTATTTAGAATCTTTGCACCTTCCATTACAACACTTCCCCACTCTTCAGGAGAAAATGGTTTTGTTTTAACACCAAGATGCTTCTTAACCAATGCTGGTGATACTGTTTCAATTCCCAAATTTGTTGCAAGCCATCTTCCTGTTTCATCTTGTTTATTGATGTGTGAAATTTGTTGCATTAATGTAGGATCTGCTGCAACTCCTGAGAACGTCATGTGTGTAGTTCCAATAAAGTTTGCTCCTATCCCTTTGAGTCCTTTCCACAAGTCAGTGATGACATCTCTGTTTGGAACAAAGTCTCTACTGTCACATCCATAAAGCAACATTTCATCTGAATGTAACCAAATTGAATCGAATCCATAATCTAAGTTAATTTTTGCTTCATATTGCAATCTTTCTAATGGAAGATCTTTCTTTGATCTTTTGTTTACGTCGCAAAAGTCACATCCTCTTCCACAACCTCTCATTGCCTCAATCAAGGAATTGATTGTAGGACCTTCAATAACTGGAATATTTTCAAGGTTTCTAACAAAACAATGCATTAGTTCTGGTGCATCTCCTTTCTCTAGATCTTGAAACAAGTCTATTGCTAACTCATCAGCTTCACCTACTACCACTGTGTCTATTCCATGAATTTTCATTCTATCGGATTTAGCTAACTCCCATGCGCCATTACCTCCAACTACAACTTTGAAATCGTATTTCTTTTTGAGTTGAATAATGCTGGCACACATTTTTTTGAACTTCATCGCAACATAAGATAATTTTTCTGGTGACATTGTTGTTGTAACTGGAGCCATTCCTAGTGGATCCATTACATTAATTCCTACAACTTTGGTATCTGGCCCAATTGATTTGTGTAACATTTCAGGGTGTGCAAGGAATACTTCATTTCTTTTGTATCCACCTTGAAGCAATGAACTTTCGACCCTTCTTAATCCAACTTGGGCAACTTTAACTTCACCTGTTATTTTGTCTGTTTCAACTGAAGGACAAAATACTTTGTCAAAAACCCATTCTGGAAGAACCTCATATGGTCCACATGCAATAAATCCATACAGAAAATTTCCTCTATAATTTGTCATTAAACTACGATCAGCAGTAAGTACAACACGTTTGCCAGCCAATTACAAAACCTCGTTAAAGTATGTTATATATCATTTACGAGGATGACTTGGCTAATTCGTTTGTAAATTTTAATTAGGATTATTTTTTCATTTTTTTCTGATAGATCTGTTTGCAATATTTGCTGCAATTCCACCTGCTGCAATTCCATTATCTATATTCACCACCGATAATCCTAATGAACAGCTTTGAAGCATTGATGCAAGGGCAGCTATGCCTTTTGCTCCGTATCCATATCCTACTGATGTTGGGATTCCTATGATTGGAATATCAACCATAGTCGATACAAGTGTAGCCAAAGCACCTTCCATTCCTGCAGCCACTATAATACAATCCACATCTTCTTCTATCATTTCTTTCAAAATTGGAAAAATTCTATGAATACCTGCAACCCCTACATCATAACTTATAATACATTTACAGTTCATCGCCTCACACATTAACCTGGATTCTTCTGCTACTCCAATGTCTGATGTGCCAGCAGTGAGTATTCCTACTTTTCCTCCATGAAATTTTATAGGTTTTTTAAATAACAATAATGCTGATGATTTTTTTCCAGTCTTTATTTTTACTTTTAGTTTCTTTGCAAATGTTTGAATTTTTGGATAGTCTTTTTTCTTAATTCTAGAGATCATTACTGAGTTAGCTTTTTCTAGAGTTCTTTTAATAATTTTTTTAATTTCATCTAGTTCTTTAGTTTCGGCAAAAATTATTTCTGGAATGCCTCTTCTTTTTCTTCTGTTTATGTCAATTTTGGCAAATCCCTCTACTTCTTCAATAGAATATAACGAAAGAAGCTTTTTTGCATTATCAACTGAAATTTTTCCTTCTTTCAATGATTCCAAAATTTCATAAATTTCCAATGATGGTTTTTCCTTGTTTGGATAAAAAAAGGCTTAGATCTCAATACCTGAAACAGCACCTTTCACACTCTCTACTCCTTTTTCAAAGACTTGCCTTTCTTCATCATTTAGGTCTAATTCAATAATTTTTTCTACACCTTTCTTTCCAATTATTGCTGGAACTCCAATTGTAACATTTGAATGACCGTATTCTCCATCAAGGTATGTTGAAACTGGAATGACTTGTTTTCTATTTCTTACAATTGATTCAACAATTGCAGAAATTGCGTTTCCTGGAGCATGTATTGTGGCACCTTTTAATTCAATAACTTTGGTTGCAACTTGTTTTGTGTTTTGAACTAATTCATCCAATTTTTCTTTTGGAAGAAAAGATGATAATGGAATTCCTGAAATCGATGAAAATCTTGGTAATGGTAACATATTTTCTCCATGTTCACCAATTACTAATGCTCTAATGGAATCGCGAGAATGTCCTGTTGCTTCATGAATAAATTGTTTGAATCTTGACAAGTCAAGCATTCCTCCCATTCCAAATATTCTACTCCTGTCAAATCCTGAGACTTTGTAAGTGATGTAAGCCATTGGATCAAGTGGATTTGTAACTGGAATTATTATGGCGTTATCGGCATATTTTTTGATATTTTCAACTACACTCTTAACAATTGAAGTATTAATCTTCAAAAGATCCATTCGTGTCATTCCTGGTTTTCTTCCAGAGCCAGCAACAACTACAACAATGTTTGAATCTTTCATATCTGCATAATCATTAGAACCTTTTACCTCTACATCAATTCCCTGTTCTGATAACATGTGATTGATATCCATTGCCTCTCCTTGTGGAAGTCCTTCAACAACATCTAGTAACAAAATTTGATCATCTAATCGCTTTAATGCAGAGAATAATGCGGCACTTCCACCAACCTTACCTGAACCAATTATAGTAATCATGAAAAACATTGTTGATTTTCAATAATTAAATCTAATGAAAATCGTTACCTATTAGGCGAATTTATAAGTATTTTTGATAATTTTTAATCAATGGTTCTTGTTATTGATCCACAGATTGCAGGTATATCTGGAGATATGCTTCTTTGTTCTTTGGTAGATTTAGGCGCTAATAAAAATAAGATAATTAACGGAGTTAAACAATCAGAAAAATTTTTCTCAAATTCATCAATTAAAAAAATTGATTTTCAAAAAATTCAAAAACACGGAATTCAAGCTATTCAATTAATTTTAGAAGTTGAAGAAGATGTTGCCGAAAGAAAAGGCTCAGAAATCAAAAAGGCCATTACTGATTCTGTCCAAGATATTGGACTTTCAGAAAAAGCAAAAATATTTTCAGAATCCTGTATTGATACTCTAATTTCTTCCGAATCTAAAATCCATGGAATTCCTGAAGATTCCGTTCACCTTCATGAAGTATCTAGCATCGATACTTTTGTTGACATTGTTGGTATTACAATTGCTTTGGAAGATTTAGAATTATTTGATGAAAAAATTCTTTGCTTGCCTATCTCGGTTGGTGGAGGTAATGTAACTTTTTCACATGGAACTATGTCAAATCCAGCTAGTGCAATTCTTGAAATTTTCAAAAACTCAAATTTAATTATCAAAGGAAATTCTGCAAATGAAGAACTTACTACTCCTACTGGTGCTTGTATTTTATTAAATCTGACAAATAATTCTGTGGAATATTATCCTTCCATGAAAATAGTCTCAATTGGTTACGGTGCCGGAAAAAAAGATTTTGAAACTTTTTCAAATGTTTTAAAAATTGTTAGAGGTTCTGGAAATAATTTTGATATTGATTCAGTTAAGATCCTTGAAACAAATGTGGATGATGTTTCAGGAGAAATTCTGGGAAATCTAATTGAAAAAATTATGGAAAAAGGTGCAAAAGACATTTCAATTTATCATGGAATTACTAAGAAAGGAAGACCTACAAATCTTGTATCTATAATTTGTAGTGATGAAAATGTCGAAAAAATAGTTGATACCTTAGTACTTGAAACTGGTACCTTGGGAATTCGAATTTCTGAGTCTAATCGATTCATTGTTCCTAGAACAATTCATACTGTTTCTATAACTTTGAATGGTAAATCTTTTCAAATAAATTACAAAAAATCCTTCTTTAAAGGAAAAACTGATTTTAAAATAGAATTTGATGACTTGAAGAATGTCTCTAACACAATTGACAAATCAATTAAAGAGACAGAATCATTATTAAGAAAAGAGATTGAAAAACTAGAGGATTCATAATGACAAAACTGGATGAATTAGTAAATTGGTTTGAATCCAAAAACAAAGTAATGGTTGCACTTTCAGGTGGTGTTGATAGTGCACTTGTTGCATATGCTGCTTTTCAAAAATTAGGAAATTTAGCAATTGCAGTTACTGCTGATTACAAAACTCTGTCTGAGGAAGAACTTCATTCTGCCAAACAAATATGCAGAGAAATAGGAATAAAACAACTCTTTTTGGACTATAATGAACTTGAAAATGAAGAATTTACCAAAAATGATTCTAACCGATGTTTTCATTGTAGGATGGAATTAGGAGATCATTTGATTGCATTAGCCAAGGAACACAATGTTAGAGTAATAGTTGATGGAACCAATCTGGATGATTTAGGTGATTATAGACCTGGAATTGAAGCTTTAAAACAAAATGGTATCAGGAGCCCCCTTGTAGAAACAAACTTTTCAAAATTACAAGTCAGAGAATGTGCAAAATCTGTAGGATTATCTGTCTATGATAAACCATCAAACTCATGTTTGGCATCAAGGATTCCTTGGGGACAAAGAGTCACAGCTGAGAAATTAACTAGAATAGAATTTGGAGAAACAATTGTTAAACAACTTACAAATGTAAAACAAGTTCGAGTTAGAGATCTTAACGGTAGTGCAAAAATTGAAGTTGACAAAGTTATGATATCATTATTTAACGATGACATTTTGAATGAAATTACTAAAAAGTTAAAGATGATTGGATTTTCTGCAGTAGAAATTGATCAGGATGGATATAAACCAGGAAAAATTAATGTGATTGTGGATTGATTTATCTAGATAATGCAGCATCAACTCAAATTCATGAAGATGTTTTGAATTCAATGTTACCTTACCTCAAAGAGCAGTATGGAAATCCATCCTCTCTACATCGTTATGGTAGGTTAGCTCACAAAGCAATTGAAAAAGCCAGAAAACATATTGCATCTCTAATTAATGCAGAACCTTCTGAAATTTTGTTCACATCTGGTGGCACTGAATCAAACAATACTGCATTAAGAGGAATATCTATGAAAAATCCATCTAGTCAAATCATTACGTCTTCAATTGAGCATGATGCAATTTTGGAGCCATGTAAAAAACTGGCCCAAAATGGATTTGATATTGATTATCTTCCAGTTGATCGGTTTGGTATGGTAGAATTCTCAGATCTAAAAAACCATATTTCTGAAAGAACCAGTCTTGTCTCAATAATGTTTGGAAATAACGAAGTTGGTACAATCCAACCAATCTCTGAAATTTCTAAAATATGTAATGAGCATAAAGTTCCTTTTCACACTGATGCAATTCAAGTAGTTGGTAAAATTCCAATTGATGTCAAAGAATTAGGTATAGATTTACTGTCTATTTCCTCTCATAAACTCTATGGCCCTAAAGGAATAGGTGCATTATACATCAAAAATGGTGTTGATGTCGTTCCTGTCATTTTGGGTGGAGGTCAAGAACGTGGATTGCGTTCTGGAACAGAAAATGTTGCAAGTATTGTTGGATTTGGAAAGGCATGCGAAATTGCAAAAAACAATTTAAATGCAAATATCTCTAAAATGAAAAAATTACGAGATAACCTAGTTGAAAAAGTATTAAATGAAATTCCTGAAGTAATTTTGAATGGTCATCCTCATTCTAGATTGCCAAATAATGCTCATTTTACATTTCTTGGAGTTAATGGTGAGGATCTTATAATCAAACTTGATGAGTATGGCATAGCAGCATCCACAGGTTCTGCATGTTCTGTAAATACACAAAAAGCTTCACATGTTTTACAAGCAATGGGATTTTCGCATGAACAAATCACTGGTTCCTTACGACTGACAATTGGAATTTTTAATAATCAAAAAGAAATTGAACAAACAGTTAGTGTTCTTAAAAAAGTAGTGAAGGAACTTCGTTCAGTTTCTCCGTATAAAGAAAAATATTCTTTCGTTCTAAAATCTAAACCTTGATTTGAAATTTGTTTCTAGATGCTAGAATTACTGTCATGATGCCTGCAATTAAGATCATCATTACAATAGTGCCAAATTCGGGAATTACATAAGTTCCAATAATTTCAATATCTGAATCTCCTTCTTCAAAATTAATTGTTATTACTCTGGAATCTGAATGTAGTACTGATTCCTCATAATCAACATATACTCCATCTGGATTTTCTATATTCTTAATTAGAATTATGAATTTCTCATCTTTACCGTTTTGTTTCTCAGCACCAATGAAATCCCTAGGCAAATCTAATGAAATAGTTCCTTCGTCTGTTGACTCGATCTGTATTGTTATTCCAAAAATATCTTGGTTTACTACCATGTCTTTAACGGTACCACCTCTGATGGAGTAATCTACATCAAATGTTCCACTACTTCCTGCATTTACTTCAAAACGGTCTTTGGTTTCAATTGAATCTGATTTTGGTGAATAACTAAATTCGACTTCAGCAATAATTCCCCCACTAGCCTCATATGAAGCTCTCACTAAGTAATCTCCTTGTTTCTTCCATAATGGACCATCTGCAGTTATTATGTGTGAAAAACTTCCATCTTGTGCTACTGTAATTTGTGCAATAACTATTAGACCTTCTTCCAGAAAGAGCTGTAACACAATAGGTGTACTTGGTAAAACAGGGAATACACTTCCTGAAACTACAACTATATCTCCTTCAACATAGTGGCTCGCATCTGTTTGAATATTAATTAGAGGTTCTTGTGCAAAAACTGTTCCAGTAGAAATTATTAGTAAAGATATCAAAGTATAAAATATTTTGATTTCCACAAGTTTTCAAACACACGTTTTCTATATTTCCTTTACTATCAAAAATGAAAAAATGAAAAAAATTGTGATTTTAGTATCTTGGTATGATGCTAAGTCTTGATTTTGAAGAGATTACAATTATTGAGATAATTGCTACTGCTAAAATCATGGCTGCAATTGTACCAAACTCTGGTATTACATAGGTACCAATAATTTCAATTTCTTCTGTTCCTGCTGGG
>ERZ813253.88-NODE-88-length-33699-cov-4.797003_pt1 | contig 33699 bp, 28 predicted proteins | sample MGYA00520893_ERZ813253 | MGnify/ENA primary metagenome ERZ813253 (study PRJEB31669, sample SAMD00080414) | marine metagenome | biome: oceanic hadal pelagic zone biome; feature: marine hadalpelagic zone; material: sea water | place: Pacific Ocean:Izu-Bonin Trench...
CGGCGACCACCGAGATCTACACTCTTTCCCTCCTCGACGCTCTTCCGAGCTCCGTTGAAGCCAATGAGGCAAAAGCAGCATAAGTACGAATGTGGCCGGTTTTTCTAATCTGCTTTGGCGACAATATAGCGCTAGTCAGTGAGCCGACAAAATAACCCGACATAACCCAACCAATGGTTATCACAGTAAAGCCCTCAGATTCAGCTCTCCAGCTACTTAAAGTACCTTGTAAACCATTGCCTAGGCTAATAAATAAAACACCCAAAAATAAAGGCCAGGTTGTTAGAAGAACTTTTTTTAACATAATGAATATTTTTGCCGTTTAATTAAGTCAAATAATTGCATATAAGGCCTCGAAAAATAGTACTTTTTATGCGATTCAGGAATTTTCAAAACGCGGATTTTATACTATTAATCTAACGAATTTTCAGAATTATGATAAAGTGTTATTCGAGATCTTTGAAAAAATCATTTTAGATTTGATAATAGGATTTTTTTGTATTTTACAAGGCATAATTGTAGAAGTTCTACTTGTTGTAAGACGATAAAATTTAACGCAGTAAAATGAAAAAAATACCCTATCCCAAAGGGCTGAGGTTAAACTTGCTAAAAAGTGCAGAAAAATTCTCATCAATAGCTAGTGCTATTAATTTTAAATTTTTACACACCTTTTTTCATTTTTATCAATCAGCAAATTTTAAAATGATTGTTACAAAGGTCTCTATTCAATGGACATCATACACCGAAAAATCCTAACCCAATTGTTCTTTATTACCAGCCTTTTCTTGGTTTATTCTAACGCTTATGCCCAAATAAATATTGGTGATAAAGCGCCAAATTTCAGTCTGCTTGATCAGCACAACGTTAGCCATACCTTGAGCGATTATGCTGACCAATGGGTAGTATTATATTTCTACCCAAAAGACGACTCACCCGGCTGCACTACCCAGGCTTGTGATTTTAGAGATGCAGTTGAGAGAATTATTAGCTCTAAAGCAATTGTGTTTGGTTTGAGCGTTGATAGCGTAGAATCCCACAAGGAGTTTTCCGACAAATTTAATTTACCTTTCTCGCTTCTTTCTGACGAAACAGGAGAGGTCTCCGAAGCTTACGATTCCTTGCGTAATTTCTATGTTTTCAAGCTCTCCAAAAGAAACACATTTATTGTTGATCCAAACGGGATTATTGCCAAGATCTACCTGTCAGTTGACCCGAGTACACACGCTCAGATGGTTCTCGGTGACTTGAGTGCCTTGCAAGGAGTGATTGCTAAATAAGATTTTTTTTAATTCAGTTTGCCAGATTTAACCAAAGCCTGTTTGTGGGTCTTGGTCATTTTTTTGATTTCCAGCTCTCTTTTAAGCGCCTCACTGTGACTTGAGGATATTTCCTTGTACACCAGACGACAAGGCCTGTGTGCACGAGTGTACTTTGCACCCCCTGCTAACTCGCCTGAGTGTTGCTTAAGGCGCTTATTAAGATCATTTGTAATGCCACAATAGAGACTATCATCACAACACTTTAGCAAATAAACCAGCCAGCAAGACTCGGCATCTTTAGACATGTAAAGGCACAGACAACAACACGCCAAATTCCTTACCAAAATTACAACTGACTCGGGCGTGCACCTTGCCTTGCTTATCGTAAAAACGCGCGCTTTCGGTTAAAGGAATGATCGCCTCATGCCAAACACCTGGATGAATGCAAACGCCAGCGCTACCATCAAAATAAAAAGCCACCCAGTCACTTGGTGTCATGTCATCACCTGGTTTTGCCAAGGCGGCTACAAAAGGTTTGCCATCCAGGGGGTAAAACAACTGAGCACCATCAGGGTGATAATTGGCGTGCCACATCAGTAATTGATCTCTCTGCGCTTTTGGGTTGTCTCTTTTGGCCTCACTAGGTTCTTTGGACCAACCTAAAAGGTAGCTGTCATTGACCGATTCATTCTCGCCGAGAAGCACATCGCCCTCCCACCAAAACTTAAAGATTCCATCTGTATGACCGCCCTCATCGCCTGTGCCAACATCAATACTGCGCCAACCCTGGGCTGGCCAAGTAACAATTTCAACGATGTGATTTTGATAATCGCTAACAAGCTCACCATAGCCCTTTAACGATTCAGCGTTAGCATGAACAAGTGGAATGTCAACCTGTGGTAAATTTGACGCCACCACAGGGTTCATATAGTCAAACGATTTTCTTTGCTCTGGCATAATTGATGGTCTACGCCTTCAATGCGCCTTGATTGAGTGCAGTACCGATAATAATCTCCATTATTTCCATATTGGTATTGGCGCTAACATCCTCAAAATAAATCGCGCCAGGCCAAGGCGGCACTCGCACATCATAACCATTATCGGCAATCGCATTGGCAACCGTTTTTATCGAGTCAACATATTCAGCACAAAGAGATGTGATTTCTTCTTTGGCTAGAGCAAGGTCGGCGATTGAATTTCGGTCAATTTGCGAAGCGCCAATGCCGATAAATATTGGTACATTACGCTCAATTGCTTTGTCATAATACAGATGGAGAGGCATTCTATCGTCGTGCAAACGCATGACATAATCCGTGCAAACATCTTGTTTTATATCGCATAACTCAGCAAAGCTAAGATCTGTCGAATGATCTTTTTGAGGGGCAGATCTTCTTCTTGAAGAGCGAGCGGACTTTACCGCTTGCGTCACGTAATCACCTCGATAATTAGCATCATAAACTCGAGCACCCCACTCATTCTCATCTTTTAGTCGACGAATCGAGCGTATCGCCATATCCCTGCATTTTTCAGGTCCGATAAAAAACGGCGAACCTGAAGCATCTGAAAGCTCCAGCCAACCATTGGGAAATTTCTCAAAAAAATGATCCGCCCAAGGCTTGAGGACAACGTCAACCAAGTGATCCAAAAGTTCGTTTACGTGTTCAGGTTCATCACTCAAAGCGGTCACTAATTCCGCCTGACCATAAATATCAGCTGCCAAGCTGTAAGGTGCCGTTAAGTGCAGTACTGGCTCTAAACCGGTTAACTCTTGATAGCACTCTAGGATGTCATCAAATAATTTTGGTATTTCGCCATCCATTGCAGGTGTGCACAGATCTTGCCAATTGTCACGATTAATTAACGGTATTCCAGGGTCTGTTCCTGGTGGTGCACCTTCGGGATACATCATCACCGCTCCAAGTGCTTCAGCAGTGAATGCATAAACAGGCCACTCGATATATAATTTTGGCAGGCCGAGCAATTTGCGAATCATAAGCGACACGCGGACATAGCGTTTGGCATCGCCTTTGTAAGCCTCAGCAGAATTAAGACCGTAAAACTTGCTCAACACACCCAATACAAATAAATTGATCGAAGCAGAGGCTTGCACACCATGCTTGGGCTCATTATTAACAAAAACTTCGTCATAGTCGCCAGCAATGGTGCCATCAAAAATTTCTTTTAAGCGCTTTTCAGCCTCGAGATCGCCCTCTTGCCAACGTCCAAAAAGACGGCAACCAGCGGGGAAGTGTAATTCTTCAATCATGGGATTATTCTACGGTGTTAATGTTGGACTAAAGACTCAATCAAGGGTCTGTAGTAATAAAATGGCGGGTGCTCTCGTCGAGGGTCTTTGCCTTCTTCATCCCAACAACGCAAAGCTATACACTCCTCCAAATAGTCATTCTTCTCAAATTCAGCCACTTCATCAGCACTCATTGGCCCACCTTGTAAGTTTAGGGAGTGCACAGAAGCCGGTGAAAGGCGTTTAAAGTAATCGTCCCTAACAGCGCACAAATAACGTTTAGTAGCAACATGCTGGCGGACAGGCTCAACAACAGCGCGCGGGAAATAATCTTCAAGGAAATTAGCGCCCGCTTCTTCATGATAATTGTCTTTGCCTTTGGCTAGAGCGCTTTCTGGAATTTCATTTTTGTAATGACCAATATCGTGCAATAAAGCAGCAACAATTTGAGTATTGTCGGCACCCGCTTTCTCAGCGCATTGAGCCACTTGCAGCATATGCTGCGCCATGGTTACCTGCTCACCTAAATACGATTCTGCACCGCGACGATTAAAAACGTCTTCGATATGATCAACAATATTATCAGCAGTCACTTCATTCACTTTGCTTCCCCCTCTTTCCAGTACGTTTAAAAGACTGTATAGGCCATCTAAATCGGTGTAAGCGCCTTGCAGATGGCGCTTGCCTCTTTTAGAAAAAGCCGTTCTTGCGTGCATGACACGGGTGTTATCAAAAAGCATTAAATCGCCGGGAGAAAGCTTAAAAGTGATTTTCAAATCCGCTCGCTCAATAATCTCCCCCCAATGGCGATAAGCTTTATAAAAAGCGCGAATTTTATCCGCAGGTAGCTTTATCGTATCAATAGAGCGATTGTTGTACCTAACCTTAACAACTTCTTCTTTGTCATTCAGCTCAATCATTGCCACACGAGAGCGTAAATCGGTGTCACTGTCCGAAAAACGATAATTAATCCAAGTGCTTGTCAGTGTGTCAAAATCCTCTGGGCTTTCTTCAAGTAGAACGCTGGCCGCTTTGAATCCGTCAACAAGCACAGAGTCACCCCCCTCTGTTGAGCTTTCTAAGCAGTGCAAGAGTTGCACTGTTGGCACGGGATCTCGATAAGGATTGTCAGTATGAGAGCCTAGCCCCATATTAGTATAAGCAAGATTATTGGGATTGATCTCGGTGCGCACTTCAAATATAGAGCCATAATTGGTTTCGCGGGTGTAACCCATCTCGGCAATCACTTCTAACACTTGCCCTTCCACTCGGGGTACATTTTCAAGAACGCAAAAGCCAAGGTCTCTAACAAAACGCAAGGCATTTAATTTGCCTTGGTTGTTTTGACACATATGGTCGTAATTTATACGTGGAAAATCATTCGTCAAGCTATCTTTCTGCCATAACCGCTTGTGCGCTGCACTTCTGTCGTCAAATTGTTGATTAAGGTTGTAGCAATTCTCTCTTAGCCATTGCTGCGAAAAAATAGACAAATGATCTTCTGGCTGAAAGCGAACACAAACATTGCCATCTTCATCTTGCTGCGCTTGTTCGATATACGTATCTTCGGGTATGTTGATAACGCTTATTAAGCGTTGTCCATTGTCAGCGTTGCGTGACGTTGGCATTTGACAATGATCTCGCAACCAGTGAGCGTACAAGCGGCTTTGTTTGCCGTCTTGCCAATCAATTACCAATTCATCATCGACAATCGATAGGCTGTTTACTAAGTTTGTTTTTTGTGACATGCTACCCCCGTTAACTTCACAATTTTTCGCCATTAGTATACATAAGTCAATCAATTTCTCATTTTTTTCTAAGCATTAATTTCATTTTATTCAATTATTGAACTGATTTAACTTAACTCGAAAAGTGAACTCAAGTCACTACTCTACAAGCAGCAACTCTTGCCACTGGGTGGTGTAACGCGGCGAGCGATGCTCAGCATTAGACAGCCAACGATTATTGCCAATTTCATTAGCACTAATCACATGGCTCAATAGTGACTTATGGCTTGCCTTATCTAAGGTTAATGTGCCCTTATCCACTCTCCCAAATAAATCGTATTGAGCACCTCTAGGAACAAGTCGAGTCAACACAATGCCACCCTTGTAAAACTGATGTTGAGTCTGATAAATTTGGCGTAATAACTGACTTACCACAGGCAACAGAGCTCTATCACTGTACAAAGGATTGACAAACTTTATACTTTTTGAGAAATTAACATAAGCCTGCTTTTTGCTAAAAGGGTTGGTTCTAATAAAAACACTCATTGATAAGCAACCCAAATGATCAACAACAAGCTTATTAACAGCTTTACGGGCTAAACAAGTTAGCGCCTGATTAACTTCATCAAAACTCACCAAAGAATGACCAAATGATCGGGAAGACACGATCTGTTTTTTGGCTGGGCGTAATAACTCAAGTGCTAAGCATGACTCGCCTAAAAGCTCTTTTTGTATACGCACAGCGCTTACACCTAATACGCTTTGAATAAGCGATTTATTCGCACCACAAAATTCAAGTGCATTGCTTAGTCCCAGGGCATTTAGTTTAATTTTTGACTTACTCCCAAGCCCCCAAATATCGCCTATATCAACGGTTTTTAATAAGTTGTTAAATCGTGCTTTAGGTAATTCATCAATATCAAAAACACCATTAAATTTCGCGTATTTTTTGGCCACTCTATTGGCTAATTTTGCCAATACTTTTGTCCTGCCCATGCCAACACAAACCGGGATTCCAGTCCAATTTTTAACTTGCTTTTTAAGCTGCTGCATGTATTTGATTAAATCGATTGACATGCCAGATAAATTGATGAAACTTTCATCAATCGAATAAACTTCTTGCTCGGGAGAGTAACGCTTAATAATACGCATCACTCTGTTTGACATATCGCCATAAAGCGCATAATTTGAAGAACAAACAACAACACCGTTGGCCTTGGCTAGGTCACGCATTTTGAAATAAGGCTCTCCCATAGGGATTCCTAGCGCTTTTGCCTCGTTAGAGCGAGCAATTACACAGCCGTCGTTATTCGACAGCACAACAATTGGTACGCCATTTAGTTTAGGGTTAAACGCACGTTCACAAGAAGCATAAAAATTATTACAATCGATTAAAGCAAGCTTCTTAATCACAGCGATGAATAACCGAAGTGACTACGCCCCATATGATGAGCTCAGTATCGCTAGTAATTTTGATGTCATCAAAGGCATCATTTTCTGCTTTTAAAGTAATTTTTCCGCCGTATTTGTGCAGCCTCTTAACCGTAAAGTCACCGTCAACAACCGCAATAACAATTTTTCCACTGATGGCTTTTAGCGATTTATCCACCACCAAAATGTCGCCAGAATGAATACCTGCACCGAGCATGGAATCGCCTTGAGCGCGGACAAAAAAAGTTGCCTCTTTGTGCTGGATCAAGTATTTATTAAGATCGAGTTTATCTTCCAAATAATCGTCAGCTGGCGATGGAAAGCCCGCTTGCACGCTTGAGGTAAAAATGGGTATGTTTACACCCTTTGGGCTATCCTGCGGTAGCAACAGCTCGATGCTTGAGTTAAGTTGGGCACGATAAATCTTTAAAGAATCTTTAACCGTCTCGAGTAAACTCAAAGGCACACGAAGCACTTTGGTTTCTTCTTTAAATAAACCGGAATTTTTCTTACGACCAGCGCCACTTCGAGCGCCGCCATGGGTGGATTGTCTCATAGCCTATTTGAATTTTGTTACAGTATTCAAATAAGTATTTTAGACCAATTACAAGTTAGCTTCAGAATATTATTTCACGAAAAATCGATTCGAGCTTCCAAAACGATTTTTTGCCAAATTTTTATGCAGTACCTTGCTTAGAGGCTCTATTTGCAGTCAAAAAGCGCCTAAATAGGCTGTTTTTAGCCTGTAAATGGCATTTTATGGGGTATTTATTGAAGCTTTTGGGCGTCTAGCTACCTCATAATGAAAATTTCCTAATTTTTGTTATTTATTTCAGTAATAAAAGGTAGTGCTACTTTATCGAAAACTCAAGCGGTCAATCCACTTTGGTTTTTGACCCACTCCCTTGGCAATAAAATCGTAATAAGCTTTAATGAAGTTTTCGATTAAGAATTTGCGTTAAATGAACATAGTGAATATCAGCACAATTCGAGAAAACGAATTTAGGATTAATCGATTTTGTTGCACCAAAGGCAGGCTTCGCACTAGGGTGTCTTCTTTCGGTTACCTTTCAGAATGAGCAGAAAGGTGACAAAGCCTAAAAGAGGAATCGAAGATTCTGAGAAAGGATTTAAATAATAGAGGGTTTAAAAAACTTAGTGTGTCGTTTTTGGCTTCTGAGTACTTTGCATAGCGCTGTGATACCAATCTAGAGCCTTATGAAGCTGTGACTTATTAACATTGAGGTGTTTGCAAAAAGCATTCTCTTTATCGTTGTTTGATTTTGTTTTTACTGTTTGATTATGCATTAAGTTCATTCCTCAATAATTTAGAATTAAGATCGAATAAGCGCATCAATTTTTATCGCTTAGCTAAAAGAGCTGTTGCTGGTGGAAGGAGGGGCCACCAGCTGCAGCCGCTACCTCAGCTGCCACAGGAGAGAGTAGTGGCAGGAGTGTTTCGAGGTTCTTATAAAATACTTGTTTAAGCCCTGAAAGTACAACCTAGTGTTACCAAACAGTGCTTCAATAATATTGTTTTTAGCTTCTAGGGCGTCAGCTCGCATTGGTATTGTGATAACATCACTCATAGGGTTGAGCTTTGTTGTTACACTACTAGCGTTTGTAAATAAAAGGAGAGTTTGTCGCATTTCGCACTTACTTTCTAAAAACAATGGCACCATCATAGGGCTTGAATGTAAATGTCAAATGTTTTATAAATGAAGTTTTGGTGAAGATTGAGTGAAGATGGTTTTGTTTGTCTCTTTTTTAACTACAATGGTACCTTTCTAACAATATTTATTTGTATGCAGCACATTCTCATAGTTGAAGACGATAGGACTATTGCTGAAAGTATTGCCTTTATTCTTGAAAAAGACTCTTTTAGTTGTCAATGGTTTGATAATGGCCATGGCGCTCTTGACTATCTTGATAACAACGAAGTGGACTTAATGCTTCTTGATGTTGGCCTGCCGGACATTAGTGGTTTCGACGTACTGCGAAAAGTTCGCGCTAAGTCTGACTTACCTGTGGTAATTATCTCAGCTAGGGATGATGAGGCTGACCAAGTACTAGGCTTGGAGGGGCTGGGGGCTAATGGCTATATTACTAAGCCTCTAAGCCCAAGATTGGTGGTGGCGCATGTGCGCGCACAACTCAGACACTTAAGAACCGAGCTCAAGCCTCAAAAATCTAGATTCAGCATCAATGAAGCCATGCAAAAAATACTATTTGCTGGTCAGGAGCTTGTATTAACACCCGCAGAATTTAAAATCCTATCCCACCTAGTTAAACATCCTAATCGTGTACACTCACGAGAATACCTACTCAGCATTATTTGGGATAGGCCTCATGGTTCTGACGTTAAAACCATTAATACCCACATAAAGTCAATACGTAAACGCTTACACGAAATAGATGATAAAAACGAATCTATCGAAACACACCGAGGTATTGGCTATAGCCTTATTGAGACACTAGGAAAACCCCTCCCCTGAGTTGGGAGACTTTTATACAAACCATTTTTACTTTGCTAAGTGATAAAAATGAATAAAACACGTATAAAAATTAACACCCCAGGGCAGCTTCTCGAAACAAAAAGTTTTTCATCTTCTGCAGTTCCTACAGGCGAATCAATAGCACTCACTAATGATGAGAATTTTTCTGTATTTTATACACTAAATAGTACAAACTTCTCACAAACAAACGCCAAGGTGTTATTTGGCTTAGCTTTAACATTGTTGGCCACAGCCCTTCGGATAAGGGGGATTTTCTATCCTAGGACAGACTTAGCACCCTATTTCTCTACGTTAATTTTTATCACGATACAACAGGAACTTCTAAAAAATATGCCCTGCAAAATAAAAAAAATCCCGTTATCAAAACTAAAATAGTTTATACAAAGATCTCCCTTTTAAATGAAATTCTTTAAGCTAAATCTAGGCTCCAAACTTTTTATTCTCTATTTCTTAATTACCAGCTCTATCGTCTGGCTAATTGCAAACCGTACCAGTGAGGAGTCTGTCAAAGAAATTATGGTTGATGCCTCAAGTTTGTTGAGTCAAATTGCCTCTCATAATATTAGTAAAGGTGGGGGCACCATTGATGTACAAGCATTTGAAGAAGTCACCTCTGGCTATTTAAAGCCACAAAGTTCAGAACAGAGCGCTAAAAACAAACAACTCAACAATTTAGAGATTTACCTAACAAACAATGCCGGTAAGGTTATCTACGACTCTCGAGGCTTGATCTTGGGCAGAAACATGAGTAATAATATTGAAGTTGCCAGTGCACTTCAAGGTGAACACAGTATTCGCAAAGTACCTTATGATCCAGATAATGAAAAACCATTATTTGGCACAAAAGCACTTTATGTATCAGGTCCTATTTACGACCAAGACAACAACATCATAGGTACAATTGTTGCCGCTCAGCCGATTTATTTTAGTAAAGGCGACTCACGAATCTATGAGTATGCGTTTTATATATTCTTTATCTCGTTAATTATTGGTGGCATTGCTAGCTACATTGTCTCTCGTGATGCCAAGCTTTTGGTGAAATTCACAAGCCGACTCTCAATAGGCGAAGACGTAAGCACACCAAACATACAAAATGAGGAGTTTATTAGACTATTAGAAGCCATTGAAAAGCTTAGAAGTGAGCTAGAGCTTAAAGACAATGTTGAAGAATATATAGACACACTCGCGCATGAATTACGCACGCCAATCACTGGTATTAGAGCAACTGCAGAAAACCTGCTGCTACCGATGGACGAAAAGCAGAGAACGCATTTTATCCACAACATCCTCGACTCTAATAAACATATGGATAAACTGGTCAATCGCTTGCTAGAACTGTCACGACTGGAGAGAAGAGAAACATTAAAAAACGTCACAACACTCAACATTAGAACTATCGTTAATATCGTACTAAAAGCGCCGATTCGGGTTAAAACCATTTCTAATAAGAAAATAAAGATTGTGCTTGACATTGAGAGCAACGGTGAAATTCTAGCTGAAAAGCTCCTCATAGAGCTAGCTATTGGTAATATTATTAACAACGCCATAGACTTTAGCCCTAAAGGCGGCACGATCACTATTAAAGCCAGTGAGACCAATAGCGCAGTCACTATTGTGGTTTTGGATGAGGGTCCGGGAATACCACCTCATGTCATGGGAAAACTCTTTACTCGCTTCTTTTCTGTCTCCAGACCCGATACTGGAAAACGAGGCAATGGCTTGGGCTTGAGGTTTGTCAGGAAAATTATGCAACTGCACGGTGGTGAAATAAAATTGGACAACCGCTTTTTACAAGGAGGTGCTGAAGCCAAGCTGCGCTTTCCACTTAGCTACTAACAATGTTTGCAGATGTATTTGAAAGGCACACTGAAAACTATCGGTTTTTTCAATAAATAAACCTTGAAAAAATCGCTTTTCAAGTGCCGAACGAATGGTATTATTCGCGAGTTTTATAACAAGTTACTACAAATGAAAATAATTATCCCAATAAAACGCGTACTTGACCCTTACACGCAAGCACGAATTGACAAACAAACTCAAATGGTTGACCTAACCAATGCCAAGATGGCGATGAACCCATTCTGTGAAATTGCTGTTGAAGAAGCACTCAAACTTCAAGAAAGTGGCGTAGCAAGCGAAACCATTGCTATTAGTATAGGTACTGATAAAACAGTAGACACTCTTAGAACAGCTCTAGCGATGGGTGTTGATCGAGCTATTTTTATCAAAACCGAGGCAGATCTTGACTTACAACCCTTGCACCTTGGAAAAATTCTAGCCTCTATAATCAAACGCGAAGAAGCTGTTCTTATAATTATGGGCAAACAGGCGGTTGACAATGACAATAACCAAACAGGTCAAATTATCTCAGGCATACTGAACTATTCGCTAGGTACGTTTATTTCCAAATTTAGTCTAAGCGATGATGCTCAAAGCATCGAAGTGAGTCGTGAAATTGACTCCGGCATTGAGGTTAGAAGATTAAATTTACCTGCAATTGTGACCGTAGATTTGCGTCTTAACGAACCAAGATATGCATCACTGCCTAACATTATGAAAGCAAGATCTAAACCACTTGAAACAATTGAGTTATCGAGTCTTGATATTGATGTAACACCACGCGTGAGAGTGATCAGTGTGGAGGAGTCTGGCACTAAAGACAGAGCCGCAAAACAAGTTTCATCTGCCAAAGAATTGCTTGAAGAGTTAAATCAAATGGGGGTACTATAATGTCAGCCTTAGTTTTAATCGAATTACACGGTGCAGAAATCAGTGCCAATTCACGTGCTGCGGTAACGGCAGCAAATCAATTGTCAGATACCGTTGATGCACTTGTATTAACGAATGACGCTGAAAATGCGACAGCAGTAGCTGCAATCAGTGGTATCAACACAGTTAAAGTAATTGCCGATTCAGCACTGGAGCACGTCTCAGCAGGCATTGCCAGTAAACTCATTGCAGATGTGATGGATGGCTACCAATATCTTGTTGCCGGCTCCGCCACGTACAGCAAGAACATCATACCCGTGATTGGCGCCCTTCTTGATGTTCAGCCAATCTCTGATGTTTGTGCAGTTAAATCAACCAACACTTTTGTTCGCCCACTGTATGCGGGCAACATTATGGCAACTGTTGAGAGTAGTGATGACAAAATTTTGTTAACGGTCAGGGCGACAGAGTTTGAACACGCTAAAGATGGTGGTTCTGCTACTATCGAACAGTTATCCGTCTCTATTCCTGAATCTAACTCAACGTTTATATCGTTACAAGAATCTCAATCTGAACGCCCTGAATTAACCACTGCTGAACGCATTGTTTCAGGCGGTCGAGGGCTTGGCTCGAAAGAGAATTTTGGACTCATTGAACAACTGGCCGATAAACTCGATGCAGCGGTTGGCGCATCTAGAGCAGCTGTTGATGCTGGTTTTATCTCTAATGATTACCAAGTAGGACAAACGGGTAAGATTGTTGCGCCTAAGCTTTATATGGCTGTTGGTATTTCTGGTGCCATTCAACATTTAGCTGGCATGAAAGACTCGCAAGTCATCGTCGTAATCAATAACGACGTGGATGCACCAATGGCAAGAATGGCTGATTTGGTTTGGAACACAGATTTGTTTGGTGCTGTTCAAGAATTAATCGACAACGCTTAATTTAGAGACTTTTTCTCAATTTGAGACTAACTTAATGGAAAGAGAATCGATTGAATATAATGTAGTAGTAGTTGGTGGCGGGCCTGCAGGCCTTGCCTCTGCTTGTAAACTCAAACAACTTAATCCAAACCTCTCAGTTTGCCTGTTAGAAAAAGGCTCAGAAATTGGTTCACACATCATTTCAGGCGCTGTGTTTGAACCAAAAGCCTTATTTGATCTTTTCCCAGAAGATGCCAAGGATTGCCCAACACTTAATAACGCCGTTAAAGGCGATGATGTTTACTTTCTCAGAAGTGCTAGCAAAAAAATCAAAGTCCCCTCATGGCTAACGCCCAAAGGGCTTCACAACTATGGTAACTACATCATTTCTTTAGGTGAGTTGTGTCAATGGTTGGGTGAAAAAGCAATGGAACTTGGCGTTGATATTTTTCCAGGATTCCCTGCTGAGAGCTACCTAAGCGATGAAAGTGGTCGAGTTTGCGGTATTGCCACTGCAGATATGGGCATTGACAAAGAGGGTAATCAAAAAGGCACTTGGGCTCCCGGTATGAATATTTTAGCAAAACAAACCATTTTTGCCGAAGGCGCGCGTGGTCATATTGGCAAGCAGTTGATTAAAGACTTGAACCTAGATGCAGGCAAATCACCACAGCATTTTGCCATTGGCTTTAAAGAGATTTGGGAGGTTGAAAATGATAAACATTCGGAAGGTGATGTTCTTCATACTATTGGCTGGCCTTTAACTGAGGACGCTTCTGGCGGTGGCTATCTTTACCACTTTGATAACAATCGCATTGCTGTTGGCTTAATTATCGACTTAAACTACGCCAACCCATATCAAAACCCATTCAAAGAATTTCAGCAATATAAACTGCACCCAGTCATAAAACAATATCTAGAGAATGGTAAACGCATTTCTTATGGCGCACGAGCCATTAGTAAGGGTGGTCTGCATTCTTTAGTAAAAATGGATTTTGAAGGTGGCATGATTATTGGTTGTAATGCTGGAACACTTAACCCAGGCAAAATCAAAGGCAGCCATTGCGCTTTACAATCAGGTATGTTGGCCGCGGAATACGTCAACAAGGTCCTAAGCGACGAAGTTTGTGATTTTGACGATTTATTCAAATCAAGCGCACTATACAAAGAGCTTCATCAATCAAGAAACTTTAGTTCTGCTCTGCATAAATTCGGCTTTTATATCGGCTCGGCTTACAACTTTATTGAGTCCAATATTTTTCGTAACAAACTGCCGATTAACATTAAGGACGAGAAGAAGGACTCTGAAGTTTTAAAATTAAGTAGTGACGCCAAAGCGAAGGAATACCCTGCACCTGACAATACATTTACTTTTGACATCACTTCGTCTTTATTCTTATCAGGCACAAATCACGAAGAGGATCAACCGGTCCACTTAAAACTTAGCGACACCACCATTCCTCTAGGCCCCAACTTAAAAAAATACGACGAACCCGCACAAAGATATTGCCCTGCCGGCGTCTATGAGATTATCGAAAAAGAAGGGCAAGATTACTTTCAAATAAATGCTCAGAATTGCCTTCATTGTAAAACCTGCGACATAAAAGATCCAGCACAAAATATCACTTGGATGCCGCCTGAAGGTGGTGGCGGTCCCAATTACATCAGCATGTAAATCGCGCTAAGCGCACTGATTGGCTGTAATTACTACCGTGTTGATAATCTCTTGCACGCTGCAACCCCTTGACAGGTCATTCACAGGCTTGGCAAGGCCTTGCAATATCGGACCAACAGCTTCAGCACCGGAAAAACGCTGCACCAATTTATAACCAATATTACCGGCATCCAAGGTTGGAAAAATCAACAAATTGGCCGGTGAAACAAATGAAGTCTGGGGATATTTGAGGTTTAGCACCTTATTATCCAGTGCTGCGTCTAATTGAATATTGCCGACAATTTCTGCATTGAGGGACCTTTCTTGGCAAATACTCGTTGCCAGCTCAACTTTTTTAACTTGCTCATACTCCACGCCTCGATTGGTGGAAAATGACAGCATAGCCACTTTGGGTGTCATACCCAAAAGTTCATTAGCAGATTTAATTGTGCTCGTGGCGATTTCAGCCAATTCCTCGGCACTCGGATTAACATTCATTGCGCAATCGGAAAACAACATTTCTTTGCCATAGACTTGATGGTTTTCATCGAACACCATTAGAAAGAAGCTAGACACAAGCTTTACCCCCTCTGCTACACCAATAATGCGTAGCGCATTACTAAGGACTTGTTGGCTTGAGGTAATAGCACCAGTCACCACGCCGTCAACAGCACCACTCTCCAATGCCAACATTGCAAAGACACAGTATTGCTGAACAAGCTCTCTAGCTTTATCAAGGCTTAAACCAGTACGCTTTCTTTTTTGGTGCAATAATTTAGCGTATTCTCCTTGAAGGATTTCATCTTGAGGATCAATAAAGTCTAGAGTGTGTTGTGAGTCGTGATTGAGTTTATCCAATCGGTGAGATAACTGCCGCTCATTTCCAAGAAGGACAATTTGTGCAATTTTTTGCTCAGAAATTGAAAGCGCAGCTTTTAGAACTCTGTCATCGCTCGATTCCGCTAACAAAATACGTGGAAAAGCCTTCTTTGCATTATTGGTTAATTTTTGCAGTAAAGGCATCACAAAACCCCTATGAAAAAGGCAGGACTGTTAATCCCGCCTTGGTTGGTAGACATCACTCCACCCGTAGTATATGAACTAAAAAGAGCTCTTGGAGAAATAAGAGTAGCACATCCTTCTGATGTTATTAACGATGCTGCTCATTAACACCGTATTCTTTATACTTTGCAAGATATCGTACTGGTTCGCTTAGTGCATCCTTTCTGAATGGGTCTCCCAATTCACGAGTACACATAATCTCAATGATGGTTGTCTTGCCTTCATTCATTTGCATGTCAATGGCTTTTTCAAGTGCCGGACCAACTTCTTCAAGTTTATCGACACGGATGCCTTCTGCACCCATAGATTCAGCAATCTTAACAAAATCTTGATTTGTGAGCTCGTCTGCAACAAAACGCCTTTCATAGAAGTCAACTTGATTTTTCTTCTCAGCGCCCCACTGGCAGTTATGGAATACCACCGCAGTCACTGGAATGTCGTGACGTACGCAAGTCATCGTTTCTACCATACTCATTGCCCAAGCACCATCACCTGCGTAGGCGACCGCAGGACGATGAGGCGCTGCTGCCTTAGCACCTATTATGGTTGGCAGAGCGTAACCACAGTTACCAAAACTCATGGGTGCAAAGAAGCTGCGGGGCTTCTCAAATCGAAGGTAGCTGTTCGCCACCGAGTTAATGTTGCCGATATCGGTTGAGACCATGACGTCTTCTGGCATCGCTTTTTCTAGCTCACGAAGCACTTGCCTAGGGTGCAACCAGCCCTCTTCCAAGTCTTCGATCATATCCAAACTGTATGGATCTGTTTCATGAACCCAATTATCCAATTCTTCTTCCCAGGCAACTTTCTCCTGTGCAACCTTAATGACTCTCTCAGCTTTTGTGCCGTCACAAACAAGCTTAATCGATGCCAATTTGTTTGTTAATGCTTCGGCCACTGCTTTGGCATCGCCACAAATACCAACCGTAATGGGTTTAACAAGACCAAGCATCTTATGGTCGGCATCAATTTGTATGATTTTGGCGTCTTTTGGCCAATAATCCATGTTGTACTGAGGTAATGTACCAAACGGGCCTAGCCGCGTACCTAGGGCAATTACCACATCGGCCTGTGAGATTAGCTTCATAGCGGCTTTAGAGCCTTGGTAACCCAAAGGGCCACACCACAGTTTATGACTTGCTGGAAAGGAGTCATTGTGAAGGTATGAATTAACGACCGGTGCACCTAAACGCTCAGCTAGGGCTTTACACTCATCAACACCATCAGCCATCACCACACCACCGCCCGATACGATGACTGGAAACTTGGCCTGGGCAATGAGTGACACAGCCTCATTAAGAGTCTCTTCACCACCGGTACCACGATCAATTCGATGAGGTTTAGGGATGGTGAATTCGCCATCGGCATAAAAGTAATCCCTGGGGATGTTTAACTGGGCCGGCGCCATTTCACTCATCGCGCGGTCGAAGCAACGACCGGTAAATTCTGCCATTCTCATTGGGTTAACCACATGACCTTGGTACTTAGTAAACTCTTGGAACATCGGCAACTGGTTAGTCTCCTGAAAGCCACCCAAACCTATACCCATTGTTCCCGCTTCGGGCGTAATAATAACCACAGGGCTATGCGCCCAATAAGCTGCAGCAATCGCCGTTACGCAGTTGGAGATACCAGGGCCGTTTTGACCAATCACCACGCCGTGTTTACCGCTAACTCGGGCATAACCATCTGCCATATGACCGGCACCTTGTTCATGTACCACCGGAATAAGACGAATACCAGCCGGTTCAAAGATGTCCATAGCATCCATAAATGCGGATCCCATAATGCCAAAGATGTCTTTAACATCATTGGCAACCAATGTTTCTACAAAGGCCTCACTTGAGGTCATTCTTGTCATTTTTTAATTACTCCTGTTTAAAATTAGTTGTTAAGCGCATCAAGCGCTGGGACGTAGTCATAACCCAGATCATGTGCCACTTCTTCACAAGTTATCATTCCAGAATACACATTTAATCCCGCCCTAAGGTGTTCGTCATCTAGCAGAGCCTGCTTAACACCTTTGTTGGCGATGTTTATGGCAAAAGGCAAGATAACGTTATTAAGTGCATAAGTGGATGTCTTGGGAACGCCTCCTGGCATATTTGCCACACAGTAATGTACTACATCATCAACCACGTAAGTTGGGTTAGCATGTGTTGTTGCCTTGGATGTTTCAAAACAGCCTCCTTGGTCGATTGCTACATCAACAACGACTGAGCCAGGTTTCATTGACTTAATCATTTCCTTGGAAACCAATTTAGGCGCCTCTGAACCCGGGATTAACACACCACCAATAACCAAATCAGCACTAATGACATGCTCTTCAATAGAGCTTTGCGTAGAAAACACCGTATTTGTCGCCCTACCAAATTGTTGCCAGTGCTCTTCAAGCGTGTCAGGATTGTTATCAAGCACCCATACATCGGCACCCATACCTACAGCAATATGCGCTGCGTGACTACCAACAACACCACCACCAATAATAACGACTTTCAGAGGGTCAACGCCAGGCACACCGCCTAATAATGCACCCAGACCACCATGAGGATGCTCCAAATAATGTGCACCCGCTTGCACAGCCATACGCCCTGCTACTTTAGACATCGGTGCTAATAAGGGCAACCCACCTTTGGCTGAAGTGACTGTTTCATAGGCGATGCATGCCGCGCCACTGTCAATCAAATCTTTGGTTTGCTCTGGGTCTGGTGCAAGATGAAGGTAGGTATAGAGTATTTGCCCTTCTCGAAGCATCGCTCGCTCGTTAACTTGGGGTTCTTTGACTTTAACAATCATCTCGGCTTTAGCAAAAATCTCCTGTGCAGTAGAAATAATCTTTGCCCCAGCTGTGACATAATCTGCATCACTGGCACCAATGCCATAACCGACATTGACTTCAACCAAGACTTGATGGCCGTGTTTGACACATTCTTTAACACTGGAAGGTGTTAAGCCGACTCGGTACTCGTGGTTTTTGATTTCTTTGGGGACGCCTATGATCATTACAAAGCCTCCGAAGCATTTGCCGTTAACGCGGTGTCAACAGCAGCAATAATCAAGTCTATTTCACCCTTAGTAATAACAAACGCTGGGCTAAAAATTAATACATTATTTGCGTTGACAAAACTGCGGTTACTGCGCGCAATCATCACTTTGTTTTTCAAACAATGCCCAACAATTGCTATTACATCATGTTCAGCAAGTGGTTCTTTTGTTTCTCTATTTTTAACAAGCTCTAAGCCACAAAACAAACCCTTACCTCGAACATCACCTATAACTGGATGTTTTTCTTGTAACTCGAGCAATTTACCCTTAAGGTATTTGCCCATCGTATTCACATTTTTAAGTAGTTTTTCCTCTTTGATAATGCTTAGAGTTTTCAATGCTGCAGCTGGTCCTGCTGTACAGCCACCAAAAGTTGAAATATCTCTAAAGTAACTTTCTGGGTCACTTGGATTTTCCTTAAACCCTTCAAAAACCTTTTCGCTTGTCACCGTAACAGAAATAGCAGCATAACCCGCTGCCAAACCTTTTGCAATAGTTACAATGTCTGGTTGTACTTCGTAGTTTTGATACCCAAACCACTTACCTGTTCTCCCCAAACCACAAACTACTTCATCAATATGTAACAAAACATCATACTTTTTGCAAATGGCTTCAATAATTGGAAAGTACTCCGGTACAGGAGGAATAACACCACCACCAGCAGTAATTGACTCAAGCACAACAGAGCCGATAGCTTCTGGCCCTTCGCTTTGGATAACGGTCTCAAGAGCGTGCGCACACTCAATATTGCACTCACCATACTTCTTGCCAAATGGGCAGCGATAACAGCAGCAATGGGGCATCTCAACAAAACCTGGCGCAAAAGGTCCGTATTGGCTTTTTCTCTGAGCTTGGCCGGTAGAGCTCAAAGCGCCAATTGTTGTGCCGTGGTAATCACGGTCACGGTAAATAATTTTATGCTTTTCACCTTTATTGTAATAATGAGCGCGTTGTCTCACCATTTTGTAACCTTTTTCGTTTGCTTCTGAACCTGAACTTGAATAATAAACGCGATCAAGCCCCGGCATAATGTCAGTTAGTGCCTTAGCATACTCAGCGCTCGGCTCGGTTCCGAAAGAGCCTGAAAAATAAGGGATTTTTGTTAATTGGTCAGCAATTGCATCAACCATATCTTCTCGTCCAAAACCAAGGTTCACAGTCCAAACACCACCGGATGTTGCGTCAAGATAGTCCACTCCCTCAGCATCAGTTACCACCAATCCTCTACCTTTTACTATCACCAGAGGGTCACTAGTTTCAAAAACTTTATGTTGTGTCAAATGATGCCAAACATGTTGCTTGTCATTTTGTATAATTGTAATTTTAGGCATAATAGTCATTGTCCTGATTATTCAATATCGAAATATGAATTGTATAATATTATCACCGTCTAATAATCTTTTTTTTAGAGCCAAAGAGCTTGCAATTGATGAGCCAGACCTATGAATGAAATGTGGAGCGAGTTCTTCTCTTTAAGGCGCGATAAGCCAAGAACTCTACAATTACAAATTCGTCAACAACTCGTTGATGCCATTACCAACGGTTTAATTCGACCAAAAGAACCTCTGCCCTCTTCAAGAAAACTTGCACAAGAATTGAAAGTTGCTAGAAACACCATTATAGCTGCCTACAAAGAATTAGAGTTTGACAATTACATCGTTGCAAAGGCAAGGCAAGGCTATTTTGTAAATGATGGAATCTACGAAAATTATTCAAACGGTGAACGCATATCTATATTAACCAAAAAACCAAATTGGTTGGATCGACTAATAACTAAAAAGCCCTCAACTAAATCTAACATCTTAAAAGAGGATTGGCAAAAGTATCCATACTGTTTTACAATAGGACAGCTTGACCCCACCCTCACACCTTTTCATGAATGGCAAAAAGTAGTGAAATATACTTCAACCATACAAGAAATTAAGAAGTGGAATATCGACAGCGTTGATCATGATGACCCCTCCTTGATTGAACAAATCCAATCTAAAGTGTTGCCAAAAAGAGGAATATGGGCTAACAAACATCAGATCTTAGTAACAGCAGGAAGCCAAAATGCTATTTATATTTTAGCAAGCTTACTTATTAGTCAAAGCACAATCGTCGGCATTGAAAACCCTGGGTACCCCGATGCAAGGAATATTTTCAGTTTTAAAACCAACAACTTGCAACCTATTTCCGTCGATAGTGACGGCATTATGGTTGATGAAGTAAAACCCCACCATGACCTGATTTACACCACTCCAAGCCATCAATACCCAACAGGAGTTACCATGAGCATGGAAAGAAGAAAGCAGTTACTGATCAAAGCCTATGCTAATGACATGGTAATTATTGAGGACGACTACGAAGCAGAAATTAACTTTCAAAAACAACCCTATCCATCGTTAAAGAGTCTTGATACACACAATAATGTAATTTACATGAGCAGCTTTTCAAAAGCATTTGCACCTGGCTTGCGTTTAGGGTACATGGTGGGCCCGGAGGAGTTTATTAAGGAAGCGAGGGCTCTTAGGCGGCTTATGTTTAGACATATTCCAGCCAATAACCAACGCTCTGTCGCTTTATTTATTGGACTTGGGCATTACCATAGTATGTTCTCTAAAATACAAAAAGTATATGAGGAAAGATGGCGCTTAATTTTCGAAAAAATTAAGGGAGAAGAGCTTTTATCCTGCGTGCCCACTCGTGGTGGTTCTACATTTTGGGTTAAGATTCCAGAATCTGTCAACAGTGCTGAGCTTTGCACACAATTGCTGGAGAAAGGCGTTATTATTAGGGCGGGGGACACTACTTTCTTTGAAGAAAACTCACCAACAAACTATATATACATTGGCTTTTCTTCCATTAATACAAACAGAATAAACAAAGGTATGGACATCATTATTGAACAAATAAGGAATATGGCACTTTAACCACGACAATTCATTAGTGTGTAACAAATTCCCGTTATATTCTAATTTTCTTATTTTGAGGGTCAAACATTGGTATTAAAGAGACACTTGCTTGTTCGATAACACCCTCAACTTCAATTTCAAAATGATCTTTAAGCACGTCTTCACCGCTTTGGTTTGGCTCACAGTCCACATAGCCTAAACCAACTGCCCCACCAAGAGCATGACCATAAGCTCCACTGCTCAAATAACCAACTGTTTTACCATTCCTAAGAATGGGTTCGTTATGATACAACATAGCTTCTGGGTTTGTTAGTAAAAATTGCATTATTTGTCTTTCACAACCTTTTCTCTTTTTGTCAACTACGGCCTGAAAACCAATAAAACTTCCAAATTTTGAAGGCTTTTTACCGACTTTAACAACAAAACCTAAGCCCGCCTCCAATACGTGGTCTTCATCTGTAATTTCATGACCAAAATGCCGATAGGCTTTTTCAATGCGGCAAGAGTCCATGGTGTGCATGCCACAAAGTTTCAGGGAATACGCCCTGCCTTTTTCTTCAATTAGTTCAGCGACATATTGAGAAAATTCTATTGGAAAATACAACTCCCAGCCAAGCTCTCCCACATATGTCAACCGGTGCGCTCTAACATTCGCCATACCAAGCTCCATGTGAACAATACTGGCAAATGGCATATTCTCATGACTCAGGTCATAGTCGGTCATTGACTGCAGAAAATCCCTCGAATTTGGCCCCATAATAGCTAAGCAGTTTTCACTGCTTGTGGCATCAAATAATGCGCAATTTGCACCTTTGGGCATGTTCTTTTCAAGCCAATTCATATCGCGGTTATTACAAACACTACCACTAACGACCAAGTAATCATCCTCAGCTAAGCGGTTGATTGTCACATCGGCTTCGATGCCGCCTTTGTTGTTAAGCCATTGCGTATAGACAATTTTACCAACCGGAACGTCAATGTCATTCGCGCAAATGTATTGCAAATAATCCATTGCATCGACGCCTTTAACACGAATTTTAGAGAACGAAAGCATCTCATACATACCAACATTTTCACGAATTGCCATGTGCTCAGCTCGATGAAAATCAAACCAATTTTGCTTGCCCCACGAATATTTATATTTCGCCTCAACACCTTTTTCAAGTTCGGCCTCTGGGACAAACCAATTAGGCCTTTCCCAGCCAGCAACCTCGCCAAAGCAAGCGCCTCTGTCTTTAAAAAATTGATAAAGCGGTGAGCGTCGCAAACCGCGCGCCGTTTTAAACTGATGAAAGGGGTAATGGTTTTCATATAAATAACCCAAAGTTTCACTTACTCTAGACGCCAGATAAGTCTTATTATTTTGGAAAGGCTGCATTCTGCGAATGTCTACTTCCCAGAGATCGCATGGAGGCTCATTTCCTGCAATCCACTCCGCCAAATATTTGCCAGCGCCACCACCGGCTTGGATTCCAATAGAATTAAAACCAGCGGCAACATAAAAATTTTTTAATTCAGGGCATTCGCCTAAATGAAAATTGTCATCTGGGGTAAAGCTTTCAGGGCCATTAAAGAACGTCTCTAAACCAACACTTTCTAAGATCGGAAGACGATTCATCGCCATTTCAAGGTAGGGCATCATGTGCTCTAGGTCATCGGGTATTTGATCGAAACAAAAATCTTCAGGTATGCCTTTTTGAGCCCAAGGTTTGGCATCAGGCTCGAACAAGCCAATCAATATCTTACCAGCATCTTCCTTGTAATATGCGCACTCATCTGGCACACGTACTGTGGGCATATCGCCAAGATTTTCCACCGGGGAAGTCAGCGCATAGTAGTGTTCGCATGCGTGTAGAGGAATATTGACACCAGCCATCATGCCAATATCTCTTGCCCACATACCACCACAGTTAACAACAACAGCTGATTTAATATTACCCTGATCCGTTTCAACGCCTGTTACAACACCATTTTCCTTTTGTATAGCGGTTACCTTAACATCTTCGAAAATTTCTACTCCATTGTTTTTAGCGCCTTTTGCGAGTGACATTGCAATATTAGCAGGATCACCTTTGCCGTCATGGGGAATCCAAACACCACCTACGGCATCCTCAACATTAAAATACTCTACTTTTTCTTTTATTTCTGAAGGAGAGAGCGAATGAATTTCAACCCCGTGTACTTTTGAGAGTGACACGTTTCGTTTAAACTCGCTCATTCTTTCATTATTAAGTGCAATGCCGACTGAGCCCGTGCGCCTAAAACCAGTTGCAAGGCCTGTTTCACTTTCTAGCTTTTCATACAAGTTACCCGAGTACTTGACCATTTGAGTAAGGTTAATACTAGCACGCATCTGACCAATAAGGCCTGCTGCATGCCATGTTGTTCCTGATGTGAGTTTTTTCCGCTCAAGAAGGACTACATCAGTATAACCCAGCTTAGCCAAATGGTAGGCAACAGAACAGCCCACAACACCGCCGCCGATAATAACTACTTGTGCATTTTTTGGTAATGATTCCGACATAATTATCTCTTAATTAAAAAAAATGAATTATTGGTAAATGCAAGGCGCATCTATACCTAACTCTAATCGGTGAATTATAATACCAATTAAAACAGAAAATCAATAGAAAATTGGTACCAAAATAAAGTAAGTTAATAGTCCACTCAAACGTTATAGCCACCAAGGATAAGCCGGTATTTTTTTTACATTAAAACATATTAATCACAATACACTGACCTCTTGCAATTCAGATGCTTTTTTTTGTGTGTACAATAAATTGTAAAAGGTTGCCCTTGGTTTTGGGTTGGTAAAATGAAACTGACTAGGCGGTCTATTATCACTGCGTTTACAAATTTGCAATCAGCCCTGATTGAAATTGGCCATGTTTGTAGGGTTTTCTTTTTCTGGAGTAATTAGTATAAAAAATGATAAATGACACTTACAGACTCATCGAAACATTGCAATGTTGGACCAGTTCTATTCAAATTGAAGTGATTGAGGGCGGAGCAACAAACAGTAATTTTCGTGTTGAGCATGCTAATCAAGTGTTCTTTGTGAGGCTTGGTAAAGACAAACCTGAGCACGGTATTTACCGTTTTAACGAACTGGCTGCTAGCCAAGCAGCTTATTCTGCAGGTATCTCCCCTAGGGTATTTCATTCGGAGCCAGGCGCATTAGTTCTTGATTTTATCGAAGGTAGAACACTAAATGCTGAAAATCTAAGAAGCCCCCCTGTTATTGAAGAAGTGATTGGCTTGGTGAAAAAATGCCATCAGGAAATGCCTAAATACCTTCCAGGGAGTATGTTGGTCTTTTGTGTTTTTCAAGTGATTAGGGGCTATTTAGCCACTTTGGAACAGGCAAAAGGCTGCAGGAGCTCTCAATTACAAGGGTTTTTGCACATTAATGAACATCTCGAAAAAACAGTTGGAGAGATTGAGCTAAGATTTGGACACAATGACTTAATCGCAGGAAATTTTATTGACGATGGACACAAGCTATGGCTGATAGATTGGGATTATGCGGGTTTTAACAGCCCATTATTTGATCTCGCCAATCTTGCTTCCAACAACGAATATTCTCAAAAATTAGAATGCAGTTTGCTACAAAAGTATTATAAAAAAGATATATCACAAAGTTTATGGAAAAAGTATTTTGCAATGAAATGCGCTTCTTTACTACGTGAATCATTGTGGAGTATGGTTTCTGAAATTTATTCCACTCTTGATGTTGATTACCTTAAAAAAACAAATGAAAATCTTCGCCGATTTGAAACGACATACGAAAATTTCAAATTATTATGAGCAATAATATCCCTAGTCAAGCGCAAATTGTCATCATCGGTGGCGGTATTATCGGTTGTAGTGTTGCCTATCATTTGGCAAAAGAAGGTGCAAAAGACGTACTATTACTAGAGCGTGGCAAACTTACTTGCGGTTCTACTTTTCATGCAGCCGGACTGGTTGGGCAACTTCGTAGCTCCTCCAACATCACCCGTGTTTTAAAAAATAGCGTTGATCTCTACCAAAGCATTGAAAAAGAGACAGGCCAAGCAACTGGCTGGAAAATGAATGGCGGCCTTCGCCTGGCTTGCTCAAACGAACGCTGGACTGAGATAATGCGTCAAGCCACAACTGCACGCAGTTTTGGTTTAGAAATGGAACTACTTAGTCCTAAAGAGGCGAAAAAATTATGGCCGTTGATGGAAATTGATGATTTAGTAGGTGCTGCGTTTTTGCCAACAGATGGCCAAGCAAATCCTTCAGACATCACCCAAGCACTTGCTAAAGGCGCACGAAATCGTGGTGTTAATATTATTGAAGAGACGCCGGTTACCGGTATTCGGATTGACAATAACCGAGTTGCAGCTGTGCAAGTTTTTGGCCAGGAAATTCTGTGTGAAACTGTGGTTAATTGTGCTGGACAGTGGGCCAATGAGATTGGAAAAATGGTCGGCGTAACAGTGCCTTTGATATCCATTCAACATCAATATTTAGTTACAGAGCCTATTGATGGCGTAACTTCTGAACTACCAACTTTGCGAGATCCTGATAAGTTGACTTATTGGAAGGAGGATATTGGTGGATTGGTGATGGGTGGCTATGAGCCTAACCCAATTCCATGGGCTATCAAAGGAATTCCTGAAAACTTTACTTTTCAACTACTGCCTGATAATTTAGAGCATTTTGAACAAATAATGTCCCCTGCTCTTGAGCGTGTGCCAGCATTAGAGAAGGTTGGGATACGTCAATTTATTAACGGACCGGAATCCTTTACCCCAGATGGAAACTTCATTTTAGGTGAAGCTACAGAGGTCAAGAATTTTTTCATCGGTGCCGGCTTTAACGCCTTCGGTATTGCCTCAGCTGGGGGTGCAGGAAAAGCTTTAGCAGAATGGATATTAGCCGAAGAACAGCCGATGGATTTATGGGTTGTGGATATTCGCCGTTTTAGTAATGTTCACAAGGATGAGGCATGGGTACGAAAACGAACCCTTGAACTGTACGCAAAACATTACACCCTTAGTTGGCCACATGAGGAACATCAAAGCGGCCGACCTTTCTTGATATCTCCAATCTATGAAATACTCAAAGAACAGGGAGCCTGTTTCGGATCAAAATTAGGCTGGGAGAGGACGAATTGGTTTGCACCTAAAGGTGTAGAACCGAAGGATATTTATTCTTATTCAAGGCAAAACTGGTTTGAGTATGTCGGTGTAGAGCATCGAGCAGTACGTGAACGTGTCGCTATTTTTGATCAAAGCTCTTTTTCTAAGTTTCGTATCATTGGCTTGGACGCAGAAAAAGCACTTTCTCGGATTTGTGCCAATAATATCGCAAAGCCCTCTGGTTCAGTAATCTATACACAAATGCTCAATTCAAAAGGTGGAATAGAATGTGATTTAACTGTCACACGTTTAAAAGATAATGAGTTCTATATAGTTACAGGTACCGGTTTCCGAACACATGACTCTGCTTGGATTAATGCCCAATTTCACCACAATGAAAAGGTTGAATTAGAAGACATCACCCAAGAGTATGCTACATTTTCATTAATGGGGCCTTCTGCACGCGGTGTCCTTTCACAAGTAACAAAACACAACCTTGAAAATGAAAAATTTCCATTTGGTTCAAGTCAATTTATTGAAATTCAAGGCAAAACTATTTTAGCCATGAGGATTACCTATGTAGGTGAACTGGGTTGGGAATTACATATGCCCCGTAACTACGCAGAACGAACATATCAAGCATTGATGGAAAAAGGAGAAAGCTACGGAATTGTTAATGCCGGATATCGAGCAATTGAATCTTTGCGTCTTGAAAAAGGCTACCGCTCATGGTCGTCAGATATCACTGCAGATACCACACCTTTTGAAGCTGGACTGGGGTGGGCTGTGAAGCTAGATACCGGAGTAGATTTTACAGGGCGTGCAGCGCTACTAGATAGTCAAAAAATACCATTGAAAAAGCGTTTGGTTTGTTTTACTATCGAGAATCCGGATGTGGTATTGTTGGGACGTGAAACGATTTACCGAAACAATGAAATTGTTGGCTGGTTAACCAGTGGGGGTTGGGGATACACCGTGCAAAAAAACATTGGGTACGGTTATGTACGTAATTCAGAGGGTGTTAGTGAAAACTACCTAATTTCGGGCTCTTATGAGCTTGAAATAGCCACAGTTCGCTACCCTTGTAAACTTCATTTAGAATCTCTTTACAATCCTAAATTGGATCCCATAAAGCAGTAACTTTTTTAACTAAATTTCACAATACTCACCACTAATATTGAATTGGTTATTGCAATGTGTTACAGGGCTTTTCCAGGGCACTATAAATACAACTGCGAACCTATATACATAACTTAACACATTAAATAAATACGCTAGGCAGCTTAACTCAAGAAACTGAAATGGGTCGACCCATTAAAATAATATTGGCCGTATAAATTTTCACTTGTCTGGATCAGTTAAATAACAGCTTTGGCTCCATAAAAAAATTTAATCAAGTTAAGTTGAAGAGTAGCATAATTTTGTCCGTGATAATACCTTTTATGACTGGTATATGCACTATGTACAAATAATTTTGCTATACTGTGTGTTATCAACTGACAGATTGAACAACCTTCAATTAACAGTTAGATGGTAAATTTTTTTACTTATAAGGAGATACAAATGAAACAAAAACTACTTTATGTGGCAATACTGAGTCTGTTTACAGGCGCCGCTCAAGCGGCAAGTTGCCCGGCAGTTACAGTTGCTGATGACAAGGGAGTCCCTTCGGGCGCCTACCCTCAGCAATATGATCTGGCGGAATTTCAGTCTCTAGCCAATTGTACTTTGTCATTCAGCGCAAACCCAGATAGTGCTGCATTGAATGCCAGGATCCGTGGCAATCCTGCCCTACCAAGTGATCTTGCAAATCGCATACCTTCGGAACCTCTGGTGTACGCACCTTATGATTCTATTGGTAAGTATGGTGGAACACTTGATGTACTTTCTAACGCTACTGAAGCTGGCACATCGGATTTCTTATCCGTACGCCATGTTAACTTGGTTCGTTATTCTGACGATCTGCAAACCGTTGTGCCAAACATTGCCAAAGGTTGGGATTGGAATGACGACTTTACCCAGTTAACATTCTTCCTTCGTAAAGGTCATAGATGGTCGGATGGTGCGCCGTTTACTGCCGAGGATGTTAAGTTCTGGTATGACGAACTTGCCCTTGATCCGAAGATTATGGAAAAACCAAAAGATTATGTGTTAGTCGGCGGTGAGCCTATGACGGTTGATGTTATCGACCCTCAAACGGTTCGTTTTAATCTTCCGGCACCTAAGCCTGGATTGTTATCCCATTTTGCAACATCGTTTGCACAAGGATTCCAACCTAAGCACTTCTTGGGTCAATACCATCCGGATGTCAATGCTGATGCTGATGCACTAGCACAAGCTGCTGGTTTCGAAAATGGCTTAGCAGTTATCAGAGCCTACTTTGGTAACTCCGATTGGACGGACACACCTACACCACTGTTGAATAGCCCAGAAAGAGTAGCAAACCTGCCTGCTGATACTATGCCAACATTGGAGAGTCACATAACTGTAAGTGACACCACTGAAGGACGTCATTATGTTGCAAATCCTTACTTCCATATTGTTGATACACAGGGTAATCAATTACCTTATATCAGCGAACAGGATGAGATTTACGCCAATGATAATGAGATTCGTATCTTGAAACTTATAAACGCTGAGGCGGATTACAAATCACAATCTTTGCAATTACCTTCCGCGCCACTTCTTCTTGAGCATCAAGAAAGCGGTGATTACACGATCGACTTACGACCTGAAATAACGCTTGCAAACGTTTCATTTAACGTGACCCATGCGAACCTAGAAAAACGTAAAGTCTTTGGTGATTTGCGCTTCCGTCAGGCGATGTCCATTGCCCTGAATCGTGATGAAATCAACGAAGTTGGCTTCCTAGGACAAGGCATTCCTAAGCAATACATTGGATTTTCACCTACTCCATCTTTTGTTGATCCGAAGTGGGAAAGCTACATGATCCAGTACGACCCTGATGCCGCAAACTCCTTACTTGATGCAATTGGTTTGAAAGATATCGATGGCGACGGAATGCGTGAGCTGCCAAACGGTGAGAAGCTAATTTTAAACTTGCAGTTTGCTACCCAAGGCGTTGCCGGAGAAGTCGTTGAGCTTGTTGGTCAACATTGGTCCGAAGTTGGTATTCAATCGACGGTTAAAGAGGTTACCCCAGACGAGTATCGTGGTTCTCAGTCGTCTAATAACCTTGACGTAGGTTCGTGGCGTAAGAGCCAGCCAATGGCCATTGTTTTAGGTAACAATGAGCTTTGGGTACCTCCGTTTGAAAACTACTTTGGTCACCGCACCGGTATGCTGTGGGCTGAGTACATTGATTCTAAAGGTGCTTCCGGTGTGAAACCACCGTCTTATGTTATACAGCTGATTGATGATATTAATGCCTTCCAATCTACTATGGCAGGAACTGCAGAGTCCGATGAGCTAGGTGCTAGAATGGTTGAAAACATGGTTGGCAACCTGCTTTTCATTGGTCTAGTACAGGCACCAGCGCCGGTATACCATCGCAATGCTTTGAAAAACTTTCCAATTTTCAAAACACACTCTTACGAGTACTATAGAACGTACCCGTATAGAGGCACTCAATGGTATTTTGACGAGTAACATTGCTTGAAACGCACTTTTGTGCAATAAACGGGTTGGGTGGCAAAAACACCCAACCCTTTTTTTGAAATCATTTATTTTTATCACTTTTTTAGCTTGTACAATATTCACTAACTAAACCACTTTGCCTTTATGCTAAAGTTTTTAAAGTTCACTCTCACTCGAGCAATATTATCCTTAATCACTCTGCTGACGGTTTCTATTATTGTGTTCACGCTTATGGAGATGGTTCCTGGAAACTGCGCGGAGCGCTACCTAGCATTTAAAAATACACAGGGCCAAAACATAACTCTTGCGGACATCGCTGCTGAAGAAAGGAGGCTTGGGCTTGACAGGCCGTTTATAGTCCGCTGGGGATCTTGGACGGGTAATGTTTTTTTTAAGGGTGAGTTTGGCGAGAGCTGTATTTTGCGCTTAAATATTAATCAGCTCCTCAGTGATAAATTTTGGATTAGCCTTGGGATATGTTTCGCTGCTTTATTTTTTTCCTACCTTGTTGCTATCCCCGTGGGGATATACTCTGCAACCACAACCAACGCAATCAGTAACAACGTCATTCGATTTATAAGCTACTTAGGATTAGCGCTACCAAATTTCTTACTTGCACTCATCATCATGCTGTTTTCGACCATTTATTTTGGAGAATCCCTAACCGGCCTTTTCTCCAAAGAATTCCGTGATGCTGCATGGTCTTTAGCTAAGTTTCAGGATTTTCTCTCCCGTGCTTGGCTAGCAATTTTTGTGCTTGGCTGGTCAGCAACTGCTTTTGCAATGCAAACAGTGCGCGCACTTATGCTCGATGAGACCAGCAAACTCTATGTTACCGCTGCATCTGCTCGAGGTCTTTATGGGCGCAAGCTATTATGGCGCTACCCAGCTCGCCATTCCATGGGGCCAGTCATTAATTCACTCGGCTTTGATTTAAACCGAATATTTAATGAATTACCCGTAGTGGCATTAATATTAACCCTAACAGAGGCAGGAGCATTATTGATCGAAGCACTGGCAAGGTCAAATGACCAACAACTTGCAGGTGCAATTATATTCTTACTAACCGCGAGTATTGTTTTAATGAACTTCATCACTGACATAATGCTCGCACTGATGGACCCTCGAATTCGCAAAGGCCTAATAGGCTAATAAATATGAAACTATTTTTTTGGAAAAAGAAACCCTCTGGTGACAAGCAGCAATTAAAAGAGGCTTATTTCACTGCCTCTCAAGGACAGCTAATTCGTACGCGTTTCAAAAAAAATCGCTCCGCAAAAATTGCCGCTTGGGTGTTAACTTTAATGATTTTATCTGGCTATTTTTCTGACTTTCTCTCGCCCTATAGCCCGGATATGTCCGGACGTGATAAGCAGTACGAAAATGGCCCACCTCAATTCCCAATTTTTTGGGATGAAAATGGATTTTCCGCCCGACCCTTTCTCTACACCACTGAGCGTTACCGCTCAATCGAGACCAACTTTCGATGGGTGATGACCGACAATCGGGACAAGCGACGCTATTTAGAGCTGTGGGTTGATGATTGGGAATACAGCTATATTGACATTAGCTGGAATTTGCCCGGCGATTGGTTTGATGTGGATATAAAGGCACTCACTTCTACCAAGCATCTGTTTGGGATGAATGAGGGTGGTATCCATCTGTTTGGTACTGATAAGACAGGAAAAGACATCTTCTCAAGAACACTGCACGCTATTTATACCTCCCTCGCAGTGGGTACTCTTGGTGTGCTTATTGCCTTTGTTTTAGCTCTGGTTATTGGCGGGGTTTCAGGCTACTTTGGTGGCTGGATTGATTCAGTCCTGCAAATGTTTACTGATGCAATTCGAACGGTGCCGCCCATACCTTTATTTATGGCGTTCGCTGCTTTTATGCCGGACACTTGGAGTTCCGAAGTTCGATTCTTTTTTATCGCCAGTGTTCTCGGTCTTATTGGTTGGCCAACTCTAGCACGGCGAATTCGAACCCATCTGCTTACCGAACGAAGTCAGGAATACGTACTAGCAGCTGAATTGTGTGGCGCTAAACCCAGTCATGTCATTCGCAGACATTTATTGCCAAGTTTTACCAGTTATATCATCGTTGACTTAATGATTACCTTTCCCTATGTCGTGCGCTCAGAAACCGCGCTAAGCTTTATTGGACTTGGTTTGACTGATCCTGTTAACTCGCTTGGCTCCCTAATGCAAAACGTTTCCAAAGCGGATGTGTTACTCAACTATCAATGGTATTTTATTCCCGTTATTTTCTTTATCGCTTTTGTATTGGCGTTCGTATTTGTCGGTGATGGCCTCCGTGATGCAGCAGACCCCTATTCTCAAACTAAAAAATGACATTATTAACCGTAGAAAATTTAACTTTAGAATTTGACACTGACGAGGGTCGAATTATCGCAGTCAACAATATATCGTTTGAAGTAAATTCTGGCGAAGTTTTAGGAATCGTTGGCGAGTCTGGCTCTGGAAAATCGGTAACTGCTAAATCGGTGATGCAACTTAATCCATCGAACTCAGTTTATAGTTCAGAGACAAAAATTTTACTGGAAGTGGATGGTGAATCAGTTGATGTACTTGCGCTTAGGGGTGGCAAAGAACTGAGAACAGTTAGAGGTGGCTCCGTATCAATGATTTTCCAAGAGCCCATGGCTAGCTTTGCACCTGCAATTACCATCGGCGCTCAAATGGTTGAACAACTGTTACTGCATAAAAAAATTTCCAAAGCTGAAGCCATTAAAATCTCAATTGAAATGCTCGATAAGGTTGGCATATCGGATGCAGACAAGCGCTTTAAACAGTACGCATTTGAACTTTCAGGGGGTATGCGACAACGGGCGATGATTGCTATGGCGCTCTCCACTAATCCAAAATTACTGATTGCGGACGAACCCACTACAGCGCTCGACGTTACCATTCAAGCACAAGTGCTCGATTTGATGAAAGACTTAGTGGTCGAATTCAACATGGGCATTATTTTTATAACTCATGACCTTGGGGTAATTGCCCAAACTGCAGATAGAGTGGCCGTTATGTACTTGGGGGAACTTGTTGAGCAAGGTAGTGTGCGCCAAGTGTTGAAAAATCCTGCACACCCCTACACTAGGGGATTGATAAACGCTTTGCCAAAATTGGATGATCTTGATGCGCCGTTAACCCCTATTCCAGGAGATATACCAAGCCCCTTAGAGCGCCCATCTGGCTGCGTTTTTCACACCCGTTGCCCTTTGGCAGAACCTCGTTGCTCCAAATCTATACCAGGGTTGACAAAACATAGTGAGGGACACACTGCGGCTTGCTTTGTAACTGCTGAGACAGTGGGTGTATTATGAGTAGTAAGCCCATCATCAGCTGCCGAGATTTATCTGTACACTTCCCCATTGGTGGGGGGCTGTTTGAGCGAAAACAATTTGTTCGTGCTGTCAATAATGTCAATCTCAGTATACCGAAAGGTTCGTTTTTTGGCCTAGTTGGTGAAAGTGGCTCCGGAAAAACCACTCTGGGACGAGCCT
>ERZ813253.89-NODE-89-length-33628-cov-6.419987_pt1 | contig 33628 bp, 43 predicted proteins | sample MGYA00520893_ERZ813253 | MGnify/ENA primary metagenome ERZ813253 (study PRJEB31669, sample SAMD00080414) | marine metagenome | biome: oceanic hadal pelagic zone biome; feature: marine hadalpelagic zone; material: sea water | place: Pacific Ocean:Izu-Bonin Trench...
ATCTGCTATGATTGCTGCATCACTTTATGCTGCCTGCAGAGACACCGAAACACCTAGAACACTAAAAGATATTGCTGATGCGGCTAATGTTAAACGAAAAGATATTTCAAGATGTTATAGATTGTTGTATAATGAATTAGAGCTAAAGATGCCAGTTGTAGATCCAATCCAATGCATTGCGAGAATTTCAAGCAAACTAAAGGTAACAGAAAAAATCAAACGATATGCAGCTAAAATACTCAAAGAGACACAAAAACGTCAAGAATCGTCTGGAAAGGATCCAATGGGTCTTGCAGCAGCTGCACTATACTTCTCATGTGCCATAAATGGAGTATCTATCACTCAACGGGACCTTGCAGAAGCTGCTGGTGTCACTGAAGTTACTATAAGAAATCGCTACAAGGGATTAAAAGAAGCAAAAATATTAGAATTAGATTTTTGATTTTGTTATTTTTAAGGCATGATTTTTAAAATTAGTTGACATTTTCAATGATTTAATTAAGAAACTTTTTTTTCGTTTACATTTATCGTGAAATGTTAATGAGAGATTTGAGTTAAATGATGATTTTAAATTGTAATTTTTTCAAAAGGAAAAAATTGAATATCAATCATCGATACAAACCAAATTTCTTTTTACAATTTTTACAAAATCGCTGTTTAGTTTTTTTACTTTCTTTGCCTAAATAGACGCCACATCGGTCACATTTTTGTTTAATCATTATTTTCTAATTTCTAGTAGAATGTTTTTACCCTTTATGAATGCAATATAATTCCGTAGATGATGCTTGGTTCTTATAGATGATAAATTAATCAGAACTATGTCACAAGACAGAAAAATGTACAAATGTACCTGTGCTGACTGCAAAAAAGAAACTGAGGTTCCTTTTGAACCAAAAGCAGACAGACCAGTATATTGTAAAGAATGTTACCAAAAGAATCACCAAAAGTAGAAGATTTAGACTAGTTTCGTTTGATTAATTTTAAACTTGATTATTTTCAAATATTCTTTTTTTATTTTTTTAGATTCTAAACTCTTTTTGTTTCCCTGAGAGATTTGAGTTAAATGATGATTTTTAAGCCTAAATGTGTAACATTTTCACATTACTTAATTGTTGTACAGATAATCAAAAAAAATTAATCAAATTTTTAATTTTGATGCCATTATCTCTATTTTCAATCTTGCATTAACCATACCATGGCAGAAGCTGGAATAGCAGCGTATGGTGCAGCAATCGGGATGGGACTTTTGCTGGCAGTAGTAGCGTTCAGCTTGAGGCAGAGACGACCACCTTTTGGAAATGACTTTAAACAAAATTGACATTTTTGCATATGACAAATTATTTCAGTATGATTTAACTATTCAAGAAGGATTATTGTATAGTGTGTTCAAGTGTTCAAAATGTAATATGCAGTTTAATGATGAAAAAAGACTTGAAAGACATTCTAATACACATAAAAAAAGAGAGTTAAAGGGTCGCAAACAAAAAGACAATAGATTGCCTGATTTTGATAAACCCGACTTTTCACAGGTAATGTAATTTAGATTCTAAACTTAATTTTCTAGTCGTGATTTCAAAAATTAATTAACATTTTGTATCATTTAATTAAGATAAACTCGTATTCAATTTAAATGGCTGATGAGAAAAACGAGATTGAAAAACTTATTGATAATATGATAATTAGTGGCGATGAGTTAGTTGCTAATCTAAAAACTGTCTTGCCAAACTCTCTGGCAGAATCTATGGTAATGTTTCATGAATCAAACGTAATAAATCTAAAAAAAATCAAAAACTTTCTCAACAAATAGATTCGAATTATTAATTCCTATAATTTCTACTATATCTTTTTTAATTACTGCTCGATCTTTATACTGTGACAAGATCTGGAACTCTATCAGTTATTGTAAAAAAGAAGACAGGTGATGTATTTGATGCAATTTTACAAATTCCTCCAAAGTTGATAACTGATGCAAAAATGAGCGATGATGGTTGGTGGTCCTTTTCCAGCCTTTATGGTAAATCTAGACTCAAATTCAATGAAAATAAGTCACTTGGAATCTTAGATCATCAGTATATCGATGAGGAATCATCTTGGAATGTCCCAATGCGTGTTGTGGCAAGTGGTGATTTTTCTGAAGTTGTAATTACTTTGAATAAACCAGATGAACTATCTGATAATCAGTTTGATCAAAGAATATCAGAAATTAGCAAGATGATAGTTACAATGAAAAATATTATTGAATCTGGTACCTAGGGCTTTGAACTGAAATTAATCTTTGACATTAAAACACACTTGAAAAGTACAAATTGTTCCTTACGGTTAAATGTAAATTTGATAATTATATTTTGATAAAAAATGGCATATGAAGAAATATTCTTTCAAAGATTAGAACAAGATGATCCAGAAGATTATGAGAAACTTAAATCTAAAAAATCCTCATAATCTTGTTTCTTTAGTCATTATCTGAATCCTCACCATTCTCAGTTTCTCTTCTGTCAGGACCAACCATATCTTCAGACTTCACCTTGTTATCCCAGTTTCCTTTCACTCCTTTGATTAATGCAATGATTCCTGCACCAATAAACCCAATAATTAATGCAAAAAATAGTGTCTGATTGAATATCTTAGATGAACAGTTGATTTCAACTGGTGCCTTTTCATTAGAATACTCATAACATGTTTCAAACTCATTTGATTCTAGAGTTGCTGCCTGATAATTATGTCCAAATACTCCAAGAATAATAAATCCTACAAATATTAACACGATACCAATAATGGTAAATCGTGTATCGCTCATGTTTTTTTTTCCAATTTACCATATTTAGATTTTGACCTGAAAATCTTTATGTTATTTTTCAAGTAATGCTTTGAGATTTTCTAATGATGCCTCATAAAATGAACCCATGAACGCAAGAAACTCTAAGAACAGTTTCTCAGACATTTTTTTGCTGTTAAGATAAGATTGCCATGTTACTTGAACAATTTTTTTTGATTTTACCTTTATTGAAATTGTTGCAACATATGCCCTTAATGGTAAGCCTTCAGTTGCAATATATGTAAAATACTCACCACTCTTCCATGAAACAATATGCTCTTCAATTTTGTTTCCATCTGTAAATGTGATTAGTCGAACTGCACCAACACCTCTTTTCTTTTTAGAAAGATAGACTGTCTTTTTTACATCAATTAACCAAGTTGGTAATCCTACAATGTTACTTACCTTTCTCCAAACTTTGTCTTTTGATGTTTTAATCATAATTATTTTTTTCACAGAACCTGTATGAAATGATTTTTTTACAGTTTTTACCATGTGGTAACCTAAGATCTATTGGATTTTAAATTTTAGATGTACAACGATTTTTAATCCCCCTAAAATAATAATATCCAATGGTATTTGGATGGGGAAAAAAGAAGCAAGATGAAAAATTTGTAGTGAAAACTCCTCAGGAAAAAGAGGTTCAACTATCTAATGTTCATAAAATTGTGGCTGAACTTAATGAATTACGAAAATCACAAACCGTCTCTGAGATAAAACATCTAAGAAACAATACAGGGCCTTTGATGGATGATCTGATGCAAATAGGAAATGTTCTTGACAAAGATAACCTCAAAGTTGATGATATTGACATACATCTTTCAACTATTGTGATCAGAGGTAAAAAGCAGGTAATTGATGTTATCAAAAAAAATGTTGTGTATCTACCAGAAATCTCATCCATCGATGATGCAAAAAAACTAAACTCTCTTCTGAATCAAATTCTTAAAAAACTTGGTGATGTTTTGGGAAGACAAACCAGAGTTATACACATATTTGCAAAAAAATATGCAAATCAGTTAAAAAGAAATCTTGAAGTAATGAATAATAACAATTCCGAGATTCATAATCTACTAAAAAATTATGATTCTGAACAATCAGCTTCTGATGAAATAACAAATACACTAAATCAAATTAAAACTCTAAAGGAGACACATCTAGAAAAGAATCAAAAGATTGACAACACAAATAAAAGCATTCAGTTACTTGATGAAAAAATTACTTCAATACAGAATTCAATTGGGGCGTTCAAGTCTTCAGAGAATTATAAAAAGTATCTTGATTTGAAAAATACATTAGATGTATTTAGTACTCAAAAGTCAAAGATAAAAAACGAGGTTGATACACAATTTACAAAAATTTCTCGTCCTCTGAGTAGATACGAATATGGGTCTGCTTTAGATAAAGAACAAAAAAATCTTTTAACTAGACTAATCAAAGAGCCCATTGAAGTGCTTATACCACAAAACAAGGATTCTATAATTTTGATTTTAGAAAATGTTAGAAAAGGAATTTCTTCTGGCTCTATTTCTGTTAAAGACATTGACAAGTCTTTGTCTTATATTACAGAAACTGAGGAAACACTCGATAATTTTGTAACACAAATTTCAGAATATTTAGAAAAACATGAAAAGATGAAAAATGATCTTAATTCCCTAAACCCTGATGAACTTGTATCTTTGGAACAAGAACTAACAAAAAATACCTCATTTAAGGAAGATTTACAACTCAAATCTGAAACTTTTCAAGGTGAGATAAATGAGATTGATTCAAAGATCCCACAACTTGTATCTGAAATTGAAAAGAAACTAAGGCAATTCTCAAACACAAAATATACAGTACTGTTACATTAAAATTAAATTAGTTTAGAACTAAGATTTTTTGTGTTATTCAAGAAGAAAAAGAAGTTCGAGCGTAAGATATTGATCCAAAAAGATGTACTTGATAGTATCTTATCATACTGCCAAATGAAACATCCAAACGAAGCAATTTTGATATTAAAAGGAAAATCCAAAGATGGAGAAATCAAAATAGATGGGCTTGTAATTCCTCCTTTCAGTGAATCTGGACCTACATTCGCAGGGTTTCCTCATTCATTTTTACCCTTTGATATGAGCTATCTTGGAATTGTTCATTCTCATCCAAGTGGTTCAGCAGAACCTTCTGTTACTGATTCAAATAATTTCTTTGGGTTGGTTTCACTAATTGTAAAATCTCCCTATAATGATGATTCTATTTTTGCATGGGATAGTAGTGCAAATTCTATTCCTCTTTCAATTGTATGAAATATGTAAAATGTTTATTGAAAAGTATGACAGAAACTGACAAAGCTTTATAACCTTTTTTCAAGATACAATTAATGAATTGTTTAATTACAAATCTTATATAGTATTTTTAGCTGCATCCCTTGTTATTAGTATTGGATTGCAGATGATTCTTCCATTTCCATATGGTTTAATGGCCGCACTAGGACTCTTTATTGCATTTCCAATGTTACTACGAAGACGATACATGAATCGTATGCGTGGTTATGGTGGTGATTCTGAAACAAGAGGTGGTGGATTTTTTGGACTGGGTTCAGGAGGTTCAACTCGAGTTAGTTATGTTTGCCTTGTCTGCAACAACAAACACAAAGGTGGTGCTTGTCCACGTTGTGGGTCAAAAACGCAACGTGCTGATTTTTAATTGTGAAAGAAAGATGGCATTAGAAGAATTAAGAAAAAAAGTCCTATACCAAAACTCCATTGAGATATGGATTGGAGCAAGTAAAGAAAAAAACATAGACTGGTTTGAAACTGAAAATTATCAAAAGTTCATTGCTTTTCTTCTAAAAAGTAATCTGAATATGAAACAAATGACCATTTGCTTTGATGAATCAGACGTGGCATCTGAAGGTGGTCACAGCAAAAAAGTATTTGCTAACAAGTTGGCAGCATTCAACGATGAAAATTCATCTTGCTATTCAATAAAATTGAATGATAGTAATATTGAATTAATTCGAAAATTTGATCTCTAGTTTTATTATCGTTTTAACTTTGGATTAACTATTGAATCAAGTGCATTCCCTATAAAGACAAATGCAAGACCTGTTATCGCAATCATTACTCCTGGCGGTACTATCCACCACCACAACCCTCTTGCCGCTGCACCAAAAATATTCGCATCACGTAAGATCTGTCCCCATGTTGGAAATGACGGATCCCCTAGTCCAAGAAAACTAAGACCAGCTTCAGTAGTGATTGCAGCTGGAACAGATATTGCAATGCTTGCAAATGCATAAGGCAACAATTGTGGTACGATATGTTTGAGGATTATCTTAGAATCTTTTTGACCCATCATGTTTGCAGCATCTACATAGCCTCGAGTCTTGATTTGAAGTGTCATACTTCTTGATACTTTTGCAATTCCTACCCACCCAAAAATCATCAAAAATCCCACCAAAACAAATATGCTGTTGCTAATTGTCACTGAAAGTATGATAAGAAATGGAAGTGCTGGCAATGCATAGATTACATCGTTGAACCTCATCATTGTCTCGTCAGTTTTCTTACCCTTGAATCCTGCATAGATTCCATATAGCAATCCCATGACAACTGATGCAATTGCAACAACAAGGCCGATGAATAATGCAAGTGGTGTTCCCCACAACAATCCTATTGCTAAATCACGTCTTAACTCATCAGTCCCCATTATTCCAAAAGCTTTACCGCCTATGATTAGCTTTGATTCAAGAATCTGAGCTTCAGAATTTACTGCGTACAAATCTATTGAAAAAATATAATTCCCTTTTAGAGGCTCATTTATTTGTGTTTTTGAAAAAACAATGTCTTCTGCTGATAATCTGTTAAGAGTAAATGTAAATAATTCTGATTGCAGTGACAAGTTTTTCTTTATTGCTCCATCTGTTGAAAAGATTCTCTCACTGTGAATAGTTTTTGAATTTGAGAATGGTAGAGATGTTGATAGCAATTCAAGTTTAATACCATCAGGCCTTAACACTGACATTTTCAGTAAAGGGGAACCAGAATATTCTGATGAAAACTCATATATGAAATCACTAGGAAAGTCATTATAATTAAAATTCAATCCAAATTGATGTGTTGTAAGTGAAATCTCTCCTCTTGAATTTGTTTGAATGTTCGGCGTCTCTAAAATTTTATGCTCTGGTATTTTCTCTGTCATGATGAAATTTACCCAAATTGGAATTGCAACCTTTGGATATGAAATCCAACTACCTGGGTTATTCCACTCTTGAAAAGTCTCAATTGGAATCGTAATAATAGCAATTATTGATGTTGCAATAAGAATTGCAAGAATGGTAATGCCTGCCATACCCATCTTACTTTTAAGAAATTCTTGCTTTATTTCCTGAGAAGATATACTACTCATTGACCTGTTCTCACTCTTGGATCACAATTGTATAGTTCTATACGAACTCTGGAAAAGTTACTAACAATTCTAGGGGTAAATTGAGTATACCATATCATATCTTGAAACGCCACCAAATAAAGACAAATTCTTCAAACATATAAGCACTAGATCCAACAGTCATAAAATTCAGAATAAAATTTTACTAGACTGGTTTGAGAAATTCTGCATTGGCAAGTATTCTGGCAGAACTTTATGGCCTAAAAGAAAGAGCAATTGTGACAAAAAATTACTCCCTGTAAAGAATTGTCGTTCTATTGGAAAAAAAGACATGTTGTATAATGATTCAACTCCTGACATTGATGTTAACCCTGAAACCTATGAAGTAAAAGTTGATGGAAAAATCACAACTACTGATCCTGCAACTAAACTATCTTTAGCTCGATTATACCACTTGTTTTAATATATTTCAAAAACTTTACATTTTTGAATTAGTTAAAACCGATCAATATTTGATCTATATTTTTCTGGAAAAAACTACTATTATTTAAGAAATAATTTGCTGAAAACTATATGTATAACAATAAAAAAGAAGTACTGTTGATTAGGACTAAATCAATATATTTACTTTCAGCTGTATCATTATTAACTATAGTTGCATTTGCTAGTTTACCACAAACTGTTTTTGCAGCCGGTGCCATTTCTGAAGGGTTTGCAATAGGAGAAGCATTACCTGAATGGATCGGATGGGCAATCGTTGTTGGATTAGGAATGGTTTTCGCTGTAATTATTACCATAGAGGTAAAGATTGAGGAAAAATATCTTGGTCTTACCCAGACTTCTGAGATGTTTAATACTGCCGGCAGAACCATCAAAACTGGTCTAACAGCTGCAGCCATTGTCTCTGCCTGGACTTGGGCTGCCACTTTATTACAATCATCAACTGTCGCATATCAATATGGAATTAGTGGCCCATTTTGGTACGCTGCAGGTGCATCTATTCAGGTATTATTATTTGGAATTTTAGCAATAGAACTAAAACGTAAAGCACCAAATGCTCACACTTTCCTAGAAATCATTCGCGCAAGATATGGTAATGGTTCTCACAAAGTATTCTTGGTATTTGCACTGATGACTAACATGATTGTAACTGCCATGTTACTCCTTGGAGGTTCTGCTGTAGTTAACGGTCTTACTGGAATGGATATTTCACTAGCTGCATTCTTGATTCCAGTTGGTGTTATGATTTACACTCTTGTTGGTGGATTAAAAGCGACTTTTGTTGCAGATTACATGCATACTATAATTATATTTGTCACAATCTTGACTTTTGTTACAGCAGTATACGTCAATACTGACATTACTGGTGGTATTGAAGGCATGTATACTAAACTAGTAGAGGCTGCAAAGATTAATCCTGTTGAGGGTAATGCCGCAGGTGCGTTCTTAACAATGGCATCTGCTGGTGGTTTGATGTTTGGTATCATTAACATAGTTGGAAACTTTGGAACGGTATTTGTTGACCAGGCGTATTGGCAGAGAGCAATTGCTGCAAAGCCATCATCTACTGTCAAAGGTTTCTTACTTGGAGGCGCATGTTGGTTTGCAATTCCATTTACTCTTGCTACTACGATGGGACTGACGGCGATAGCGCTTGATGTAGACTTGACTCCAGCTCAAGTTCAAATGGGTCTAGTAGTTCCAGCAGCAGCAACTGCACTAATGGGTGAAATTGGTGCAATTATGGTATTGACAATGTTATTCATGGCAGTTACTTCCGCAGGATCTGCAGAATTAATCGCTGTATCTTCCCTAGTTACATATGATCTGTATCGGACGTACAAGAATCCAAATGCTACAGGTAAGCAGCTAGTAAAAGTCTCCCGTATTACAATTGTGGTCTTTGGGCTTGGTATGGGTGGTCTGGCGGTAGTGTTACTGGGAATGGGATTGAGTCTCGGCTTTGTCTACTTGGCTATGGGTATCTTGATTGGTTCGGCAGTAGTTCCGATTGCACTTACCATCCTCTGGAAGAGGACCAATAGAGTTGCCGCTACTGCTGGTGCTATAATTGGTCTGTTGATTGCGCTGACTACTTGGGTATCAGTAGCCGCATCACTACCAGAATTTGGTGGCGAGATAAGTCTTGCAAGCCTTGGTCATAATTATTCCATGTTATTTGCTAATGTTGCAGGAATCATATCTGGTGGTTTAATTGCAATAATTGGAAGTCTTGCAACAAAGACTTCATTCAACTGGAATGATCTTAAGGACAAGATTACTCTCGTTGAAATGTCTGCCGCAGATTCTGCCAAAGTCACTGAAGATGAAGCGACCCTAAAGAAGGCCTTCAAATTCAGTGTTAGAGGCGGAGGTATCATGACATTAGTATTAATCATCTTTTGGCCAATGCCATTAATTGCATCAGGATATGTCTTTGATTTGGGTGCCTATGGAATTTGGGTTGCAGTATCTGTAATCTGGGTATCCGTAGCATCAATGTTCATCATCTTCATGCCACTTATCCAGGCAAGAGATGCAATAGCAAAGGTCTTTAGAGGTAAGAAAGCAGAAAGTGCCTAATGGCTTCTTGTACTGGGTGTAATGCACCACTTGGATGGAAAAAGTTTAATTTCCAAAAACAGTGGCGCGTTCCCGGATATTTTTGTAAATCTTGTATGAAAGAAATTGGCCAGGATTTTGATAATCATGGCAAAATCACTCTCCCTAAACGAACATGTGATTCATGCAAACAGGAATTCTTCTTCTTAACTACAAAATGGCAAAATAAACAACGTCATCGTTGTTGTTATGTTTGCAAAGATCTTAGTGTTATTGATCCAACTTCAGACCCTATCTTACCTCCTATTCCTTCTAGAATTCCAATAACGATGGGAATTTTTGCAGGCTTTGGCGTAATATTAATGGCTGCTGGATTTGTATATGTGCTATTAGTTGCCCCACAACAAGATTCTGGTATACTACATGTAATTATTGGAAGCTGTATGACTGGTGCTGGCTTTATGCTTGCAAGAAAGATGGTCAAAGTTAGAAATATAGTTCTGGGAAAAACTGACGTTCCACTAAGTGATTTGAGGTAAAATTAACTAAAGTTAAGATATTAATTCTTAAACTTAATAAATTTTAAAATAATCTCATGAGAACCAGTGATCCAAAATACAGAAAGTACATGTATGCTCTAATGGGTATATGTGCTGCAATAATATTATTGGTAAATATCTGATCTTCTTGAAATATATCAATTAACTAATTTTCATAATTTCTTTATATTCATTTAATATTAATCTTATTTATTGTATAAATTTTAATAAATTTAAAATATTTCTTATTAATTATTTTTGTGTATTATATGCATGGAATTAATTCCATTAATGATGGATAGTATGACTTACTATCTGCTGGAACTATGATTGCACTGGCGTTTCATTGTATGGCATCTATGATGGTTGTTCAAACAACTCCTGATTCTGATCATCAAACATAAAAATTATTGTTAGTTATCAATCAAAAAATATGGAGAAATTAATTTGGTCAAAAAGTTCTAATGTTTAGATATAGTGTGGTAAGAAATGAGTGCCAGAACTAAAATGCAAATAGTTGCGTTTATGGTACTAATTGTGATGGGTGCCATTATTTTAGAGAGAGAAAATTTTGGGATATTTCTTGGAATTATGTTTGCAATACTTATTGGTTTAATGGTAAAACATCTTTACAAGAATTATAGACAAAAAAAACAATTAGAAGAAAATCAAGATAGAGATGATTAATTGAAATCCGTAATAATTATTGCAATAGTAATTGTTTGTTCACTTGTTCTAGTATTGCCAAATGTATATGCAACTGATATTGATTTTCAATATCAATACAAAGAAACTTGGAAACAATTAGGTGAAGCATCTCCCACAATGTTACAAGGGATAGTAATTGATTCTAATGATGATCTATATGTTATTGATTCAAATAAACTCATAAAATTAACTACTGCAAATGAAATAATATGGACTATTGATTTTGATTTTAACCTCGCAGGAGAATTATTTCTAAATCAAAATAATGAAATTCTTGTTGTTGTATCTGATGAAGAAGTAGAACAAATAAGAAAGTATTCTCAGTTGGGAGAACTTGTTGAAACTTGGAACATTAATGATTTTAACATAGCATCTGATCATTATATTTATGTAGATACCCAAGAGAACATCTATGTTACTGAATGGACTGCAAATACGTTTGATAGTACAAATATTATTAGAGATGTGAAAAAATTTGATTCGTCAGGCAATCTTTTAAAGACCTATGAAAATATGGGGTTGTTAAAATTGAAAGATGACAAAGGAAATCTTTACACTGCTGAACCTGGAATAATAGTAAAATATGATCCTAATGGCAAAAAAATTACTGAATTTGGAAAACAAGAGTTTCGTGGTGGTGTTGGAACATTTTACCAAGAAGCTAAAACAATAATTATAGATTCTAATGGGTTTATTTTTGCAACTGCAGGAGAGTATGGTCCAATTAACATAATTGATGAAGAGGGTAATTTTTCTGGAATTGGTGATTATGGATGGGGCTCTAAAACATATGGATATCCCAAAGGAATAGCATTGGATTCAAAACATAATGCATATGTTACAGATTATAATAGAAACACAATTCTTGTGTATGAAAGAATACCTCTTGCGATAATTTCTCAAGATAAATCCGCTCAAACTGAAGAGAACGGTGGTTGTCTAATAGCTACTGCAACATATGGTTCAGAATTAGCACCACAAGTGCAACAACTTAGAGAGCTTCGAGATAATCAATTACTAAACACAGAATCAGGAACTGCATTCATGACTACATTCAACGATGTCTACTACTCATTTAGCCCAATTATAGCAGATTATGAGCGTGAAAATCCAGTATTCAAAGAAATGGTAAAGATTGCAATTACTCCGATGATTACATCTCTATCAATTTTGAATTATGTTGATATGAACTCAGAATCAGAAGTACTAGGATATGGAATTTCTTTGATTTTACTAAACTTGGGAATGTATCTTGGAGTTCCAGCTGTTGTGATTGTTGGAATTAAAAAGAGATTCTAAACAAAACCCCTACTCATAAATTGCCCGTATTTTAGTCACAACTTTTCATAATTTTTCATTAACGAGAAATTACCAAGTTTCAAAAATTACCTGTTTAAATTTGATCTTATACTGTTTTGATTGTATTGAATCATGAAACCACAATTTACAACAACTGTAATTACTGACCTTGAGAGTTTATTTGAAAGACATGATTTATTGTTCAAACAAAATCTAAAAGGGAAGGTAATCAATAGTTATCAAGTCAAGAAAGGTAGCATTTTTTTATACGTATTTACTAAATTTTTCTGTTGACCAATTAGATTCAACATAATCCTTTACATCTTTCAAAAGTATTTTTGCAGATTCGCCAACAGTTATGTCTGCAGTTTTAGCCATGTATTCAAGTCGGTCTTTTACTGCAAAATGTAATCTACTTTCTAAGACTTCCACAATATTATCATCTGGTATGGGTTTGAACTCTGTGACAAATAATTTAATTTCAGCCTCTAAATCAGATATGTCCGAATCTCTCTCTCTCTTTAATGCTTCTTCTTTATTTAGAATTTCAGTTATTTGATGAAAATTACTGCTATCTTTTTTTTGCCAATTAAATTCTATATAGTCAATTAAGTCTTTCAAAAGTATTTTTGCATATTCTCCAACAGTTATGTCTGCACCTCTAGTCATATATTCAAGTTGGTCTTTTATCGCAAAATGTAATCTGCCGTCTAAGACTTCTATAATATTATCATCTGGTATGGGTTTGAACTCTGTGACAAATAATTTAATTTCAGCCTGCATTTTTTCTATCAATTCGTTTTCTTCTTTATTCAATATTGAAAAAGTTAAATTGAATTAAATAAATATCTTGTTTTATAGATAATCTTATCTAAGTCTAGAAGCATATTTTCTTAGAATGAGCTGTTCTTACTGTGGTGCAGAAATGGAAGACTCGGAGTTTTGCCCGAAATGTGGAATGATCAAAGTAGAGTATGATGTTTTCAACAAATTAAGAAAGTTACTTGGTAGATCAAAGGACAAAGAAGATGATAAAGACAAAACTAAAACAAAATAATTATTTCTTTTTTCTAAGTGTGATAACTCCACTAAAGAATATTATCAATCCAAAACTTGTTAAAAATAACGAAAGTAATTCAATAAATGAAACAATTCCAATAACTGGAAGAAGTAAAAATGGTTCATGAAGAGAAGGATCATTTAATGACTTTGATGGAAAAGTACCTGAAAATATTAAAACATCTAAAATGAGAATCGCAGTTCCAAAAAATATCAGATTGCCTCCTAAACTCATCACAACATATCAAATTCATTTAATTGATTAACTTTTGGTTGATGAAAATCTTGTTAAATTATCATTCAACTAAATTATCTTTGTTATCCTTCAAGTATTTGTTATGAGAATATGGTCAAATAAATAGAATGAACAATTTTCAAAAAATAGCGAATATGTAGTCTTGGATAATGATTCTTGATCCTTGAAGATAATATTTTTGAAGAAAATTTAATTAAAATTATCTAGGACAAGCTATGGTCAACACTTCTTGGCGTGCAAACCTATTTTTGGAAAACGAATTAGGTCAATAAAGATTTGGATTGCAAAATTTTTTTAATGAGAACAAATATCTAATTTTATGTCTGACGATAAAGTAGAAGAATCAGCTCCTGAAGAATCAGCTCCTGAAGAATCAGCTCCTGAAGAATCAGCTCCTGAAGAATCAGCTCCTGAAGAATCAGCTCCTGAAGAATCAGCTCCTGAAGAATCAGCTCCTGAAGAATCAGCTCCTGAAGAAAAATCATCAAAGGAAATGACCTTTGAGGAATATGAGGCAGATTATCTTAAAAGAATGGATAAAAAATATTCTTAAAAATTAATCTCATTCAATATTTATTTTTTTGAAACATAGTGAAGTGATTTCGAATATTTTTTTCAAAGAATTTACTGAAAATGTAAAACCATTTGCAAAGGATGTCGTAGTTTCACAAATATATACACCTCATTAACCATTCAGTCTTGATAATTTTTAAGATGTATAATTCATGTCTGATGTTTAATTCTAAAAGAATCTCTTAATATTCATAATGTGTTCAATATGCCAGACACATTTTCTATGATATCACTGTTCGTATCTAAATCTACACTCATCAAAGGGCATTTGCTTTCTACATAAAGTACAGTGAACTATCATGGTAGGATTATCAATTTTTGATTTAAGACGGATGGGTTATTGTGGAATTAATTAAAGTCTTATTTTGATTTAGTCAAAAAGTGCTATGTTGAGATTTGAAAACACTTGGATTATTCAAAGGAATTGATGCAAATTCTTACCTTTGAACTTCTGTGTCATTTGAACCAGAAGTAAGAACACTCTTTTCCTTCTCTAATCATGTTTTTTACCTAGGACAAAATATGCTTTACATTTTCTGATGTGCAAATCATACAGCGTTTTGCGAGCTTATTTTACTACAATAACCATTCTTTTAGAAATAAAAAAGGACTAATTTTGTAGAATAGCCCATTTTGATTTCGACAACTATGTTCTATGCTGTCTACATGGATCCATATTTCCTCCATCTACGCAGCTAATACATAGACGTCCATATGGTTCTTTTAGCACATTGTGCTTTACTATTTCATGTCCACAATCACTACACTTGTCAGTCATGACATCTATTGGCTTTAATTATACATAAATTCTTGTATAAAAAAATTGAATAAATGTAATATAATTAGCAGAAAGTTGAACAAATATAAAATTGACAAATATTGTTTTTCAAATGTTAATAACATTTAGCTCCCAGAGTTCGTACCAGAGCGAATTCTTGGATCAAAGACCACAGAAAAACACGTACACTTGGATTTTATTTTTGGTAATGATGACATTATTCGAACCACTGACATACTAATTTTGCCTAAATTATTAACAATTTGTCGTAAAATCAAGTCTGAAAAACCCAAGTATACGTGAAAACACGTACATTAGAACTACCAAAGGTTACGTGTTAGTACGGACTCTTGGATCAAAATAACCGTAAAGCAAGTCTGCAATGAATATGCTAACAAGGAAGAATACTGTTAGAATGTATGTGGAACCAATAATTACTGGCAGATCCATTACTGTAATTGCCTCAAAGTATAGTCTTCCCATTCCTGGCCAATCAAATACAGCTTCCGTGATAATTGCACCGCCAAGTGATCCTGATAAACTAAGTGCCAAAATTGTTACAATCGGTGGGGCTGCATTTTTTAGAGCATGAGTATAGATTATCTTGTTTTTCTTGATCCCAATTGTCTTTTTTGCCATGATAAAATCTTCTTGCATGATTCCAACCATAAAATTTCTTACTAAGTAAGCCCATGAGCCAAAACCAATCATTACGATTGTAATTAATGGCAATGCCATATGATACAACAATGCACCAATGTAACCTGGATCAGATGATGGAATGTCTGGAGTTGCCCTTGCAGGAAATATCTGCCAAGTAAATGCAAACAAAAATATCATTAACATTCCTACCCACCATACAGGAAAACTAGAACTAATTATTGCAAAACTTGACGTAACTCTGTCAGTAAGAGAACCAACCTTACTACTAGACAATGCTCCAAGAAAGATTCCCATAATTGAGATGATTATTGTGGCTGTTGTAAAAAGAAGAATTGTTCTCGGAAGTTTCTCAAGGATTATATCTTTTACATCTGAAGAACCAGCATCACTAGTTAGAAATGTTGCACGTCCAAAATCAAGCAGCAGTATCTTGTACATTGTAAGACCAATCCTTTGAGGAGAATACCACGGTTCGTCTAGTCCTAAAATTTTGATCCTCTGATCTATTTGACTCTGAATGAATGATTCAAACTCATTAACTGATGAAAAACTTTCAGCTATTGCAGGGTTTTCAGTTATCTCAGTTCTTACTTGAAATCCAATTCCTTGTTTTAGTATTGTATCCATATTCGAGCCAACAAGGGCTATTGTAATCAATAACGTAATCATCAAAACACCAAACATTGTTACCATTCTTGTAGCAGCGTATCTCTTCAGACCCAATAATCTCAAGTAATTTAATTAGGTTATAATAATTTCAATTCCTTCATTTTAGACTTTTTACATCAATCTTTCCAACAAATGCTTTGTTTTTTATAATCACAATGGGACGTAAGATTAATCCTGGATATTTTACCATTAATTTGATTAGCTGTTCATCCGTCTTTTTGTTACTATCCAAATTGAGTTCTTTGTAGATTTTATCTCTTTTTCTGAGAAATTCTGATGGTTTTTTCTCTGCCATTTTGATGATCTTTTTTAGTTCTGTCTCTGAAAATGGGTCTTTGAAAAAATCACGCTTCTCAATATCTGAGCTCATTTTCTCCATTTCTGTAATTGCTTTTTTACACGTGATACATGTTGACTTGTGATATATCTGCAATTCATTTTTAATGCCTAAAATAGCTTAAAAATTGTTTAGTAATAATAATTCTAGACTTAAAAATTAGCAAAATCAATACCTGTTACTATTGTGATAATTATTACAGGTTTCATAATTTCTACTTCTTATTCTATTATTTCAGGAATTCAGATGTGCTGGGGGGTCTTACCCTCAGACCCCTACTTTTTTCTTCCTTTAAAATAAGAAAAAATTCAAATTCATCCATTCTTATTCATTAGTAAGATGATTTGTGCTGCATGTGAGACAAGAAAACATTATGAGTGTGTTGATTGCATGAATAATCATAAAACCCACCTATGTACATGTGATTGTCATGATGAAAACACTGAACCTCACAAAACTGGAAAATCTCACTGATCTTAATACTTGAATTTTCTTTCAATCTCTTGGGCCATAGCTTCTAACTGACTTGTATCTCCCAACTTTCGGTAGGTTAATTTTTCAAGGGTTTTGATAATACTAATTGCTGCCCTGTATTGTGGAATATCAGGCTCATTTAGTTCTCCATACATGCCAATACCATGAATCCCATTTTTTTTTGCAAAACCTAGAATCAATCCATTGAATCCAGTAATTATTGATTTTTGGGGGGTTGTTTCCACATTAAGCCTCTTCATCTGTTTTGTCAGCTCCATGGATGTTGTTGTGATGTATGTCTTAGGATTGTTATCTAAAACTCTGTTAGTCTGAAAACCTCCTAGTGTGTAGATAAACTTTGCAGAATATTTTTTTACAATATCAATTACATCCTGACATAACGCATTTATCTCCCTATTACCTTGAGGTTGCCCTTTTCCTCCCCCAAATATTATCAAGTCTTCTGTATACTTATACTCCCAGCTTTCATTTGGAAGATCAATGTATCCGCCTCTATCAATCACATATGTTGGATCTAACGTCCTTGCAATTCTGAATATTTTTGTTCTCAAAGAATCGTTGATAAAATTTACTACAATACTTCCAACATTTCCCATATCTTGCATTGCTGCAATCACAATTGGTTTTTCCACGTTTGGTTCTATATCTTGTGTAAATTCCATAATTTTTCTGAATTGTAATGAATTTTAAACCTATACTGTGATTAAAAAACAAAAGAATTTTTTTTATGTGTAATATCTTTTAAAGCCTTTATCAGTTGGGTAAAGCTCTATTTTAATTCCAGAAAATCCCTTTTTCTTAATTACCTTCATCAATCCCTGCTCTTCTAAATCTTTCAAAATATTTTCTAATTTTTGATTATCTATGTCTAGCTTTTTTTGAATTTTATTGAACTCTTTAACGCCTTTGTTTAACTCTCCTAGAACCTGCATCTCTTTGGTTTGTGGTCTTTGAGATGATTCTTGTCTTTCAAACGGTTCTTGTCTTTCAAACGGTTCTTGTCTTTCAAACGGTTCTTGTCTTTGTTCTATTCTGGAATAATTTGGAGTAAACTGGTTTTCACTAACTGTTTTGTTTCCTTTTCGCCATTTTTTCACTAAGCGAGGAATTATTCTTGCTAGTGGAATTAGGAAAAATATCAAATAAATCCACATAAAACCTTGCTCAGCCATGCCTAAAATCATATGTAATGACTCGTTATTTGTTATTTTGTATCGTGAATTGATGCTTTATCGAGGCTAACCATCTTTTGCCGAAATTTTCCCATAATATAGACGCTAATTGATATTTTAACTCTTGGAGGGATTTATTTGATTTTTTAATGGTTTAAAATGACATGAAAGATTCATAAGGCAAAAAAATAACACATCGACAAATTATGGCAACATCACTAGAAACTATTGGTACATTGGAATATGTTCTTGATAAATATTCTAAAATCTGGAGCTGGAAAATTTCTGGTGATCGTGCAGTAAGTATGATCTCAAGACTAGTTCCTGAAGCTTGGTATGGAGAAAATGTAAACGAAGTAATTATTCCTGACAGCACTGAAAACCTCAAACAAATCAAACTAATAATGGATAGATACCCACTTGAAATTTTATCAAAATATGTCTGGCAAAGAAAAATTGTAAAGACTTTTGCACCAAAACCTACTTTGCCTCCAATTAAACACAAATTAAAACGCGCAAAAGCTGGCGAACAATTCCGAGGAAAGCTTTTAAATTTTCAAAAAGAAGGACTAGACTTTTTGCTAAAATCTTCTGGTAATGCGTTACTTGCTGACGAGATGGGTCTTGGAAAAACTGTGGAGACGTTATCATATGTAGCTACTGAAAAGCAAACATTTCCTGTACTTGTTATTGCACCATTAGTTACATTGACTAATTGGCAACGAGAGATTGCAAAGTTTCTTAAGAAAAAAAGTAGAAATGGACGAATAATCGAATCAGAATCACCTAGTGTTACACTTATTCGAACTGGAAAATCTAAACAACTTCCAAAAACTGACATTTATGTCATTAATTATGAATTACTTTTCAAGAGAAATTTTGATTTGTCCCAACTTGGAATAAGGACAATAGTGTGTGATGAGGTGCAAAACCTAAGGTCTAAAACCACCCAGAAATACAAGGCAGTCAAAAAACTTGCAGCACTTCCCTCGATATTGTATAGAATTGGCCTTTCTGGTACTCCAATTTACAATCACGGTTCAGAAATCTGGCCAATAATTGATATCATTAAACCCGGACTACTTGGGAACTTTAAGGAATTTTGTGAGTACTTTTGTTATGTCAACGATAAGGGAAAAGCCATTGTTTTAGAAAATAAGAGAGCTTCACTTAGACATGAATTGCAAAAACATGTAATGCTTAGAAGAAAAAAATCTGATGTCCTAAAAGAACTCAAAGATAAGGTTCGTTACAAAGAAGTCATTGCATGTGATACTGATTATTATCTTGAAGAACTTGATAAAATCTGGAAGAAGCTTGAACAAGAGCAAAAAGATGCAGAGACAGAATTCTCAAAGTCTGCTGCATATCAACGAGCAATTCAGAGCGAGAGACAGATTGCAGGTATTGCAAAGCTCCCACATGTAATTAATTTTGTTAAAAACATTATGGAGATTGAAGAAAGTGTTGTAGTATTTTGTCACCACAGGGTGATTCATAAACTACTTCATGAAAGTCTTCAGGAGTTTTCCCCTGTTGCTATAATTGGTGGACAAACAGATTCATTTAGACAAGGTCAAATTGATAAATTCCAAAATGGAGAATCAAAACTAATGATTGCTGGTCTTCGTGCAGGAAATATAGGAATCAATTTGACTAGAGCAAAATATGTTATCTTTGCAGAACTTGATTGGAGTCCTGCAATCCATAGACAAGCAGAAGACAGACTCCACAGAATCGGTCAGAAAAATACTGTCTTTGCATACTACTTGATTGGAAATGGAACGCTAGATGATCATGTTGCAGACATCTTGGTAGATAAGAGCTTTGAGATTGATGCAATAATGGATGAGTCAGTTGACAACTATGAAAACAAGAACAAAGCGGAGCTAATCTTAGCTCAAATACAAGACAAGATTCGCTCAAAATAACTAAATCTCTAACCTATCTTTTAATTTAGATAATTTTTCAGAAATGCTATCTTTTTTTGATTGATCTATCTGAGAGTCATGAATTTCCTTTACAATCTCATTAACTAAACTTAAAATCTCCCGTACTGGTTTGGATTTATCAAAATTTATGTTGTCAAACCCGTCTATCTCTGTCCTATCAATCTTATTTACTCCTTCAGGCAATATCTCGTAAACTTTTACAAGTTTGTCCTCTATTCTCTGTGGCGACATTAGAACAAATTGATTTTTCCTTAATTTCTCTAAATCTTCTACAAGTTTATCTTCCGATATTCTAAGAATGTCTACAATTTGTACTATAGTACAAGACTTTATCTGAAGAAGACGCAATATTTTTGCCCACATTGGAACATTATTACTCCAAAGAATCTCTCGAGCAAGATCTGTAATTGAAAAAGAACCATCACTATTTAGTGATATCATCTTTCTGTCTTTTAGTGATGCAAGTGTATCGAGAATTTTTCCAACCCCGAACCTCTTTAACTCTGAATTCTCTAGATTGTTTTCATTAAACATTCCATTCTTTTCAATTGCCAAGTTCAAAACTTCTAAATCAACTGTTCCTAGTTTTCTCATATTTTGTAATGCCCTCCAAGATTAATCACCATTTCTATCATAATCAAAAATGTTTTTTCAATAAATACTTGATTCAACTTTTGTTCTTGAAGAATATATGTGGACACAAATAATTTAATTTATGGTCAATTATCAACTTCCAAAATTGCCTTATGCATATGATGAATTAGAACCATTCATTGATACAGAAACAATGAAGATTCATCATCAAAAACATCATCAAGCATACGTTGACGGGCTTAACAAATCACTTGAACAAGTCGGTAGCGCATCACACCCACAATATATCTCATCTATTCTATCTGATTTAAAATCAATTCCTGAATCAGGACGAAGTGCAATCAACTTTTTTGGTGGAGGTTTTGAGAATCATAGATTATTTTGGGAAACGATGATTCCAAACAGTGATGGCAAACCTGGAGGAAAACTAGAAGATTCAATTGATGTTTATTTTAATAACTTTGAGAATTTTAAGAAAGTTTTTTCAGAAAAAGCAACTGCAATTCAAGGAAGTGGTTGGTGTTGGTTAGTTTTCAATCAGACTTATAATAAAATTGAAATTATTACAACTCCAAATCAGGACAGTCCTTGGATTCTTCAAAAAATACCTTTGTTGGGATTGGATGTTTGGGAGCATGCATACTATCTAAAGTATCAAAACAAAAGACCTGATTATATTGACGCTTGGTGGAATGTTATCAATTGGGATTATGTGGGAAATCGTTTCTCAGAACTTCCTGGATAAAATGTCTGATTTGGATAAATTCTTTTAAAGAAAAATGCAATTCGTCTTTTAGTTATGATTGATTCATCTGTTTGGAACAACAAATTAAGTCACAACCTTCTTCATCACAAGGCTTTGTAACTTTAAGTTCGAGACCACATTCTGAGCAAGTATATACTTGTCCCTCTGCCATATTTCCCATATTATATTAAAAAGATAGCTACTATTAAGTCAAAAACAAAAAATGGAATCAGGTATTTATTTTCTGTTCAAACACAGACATGATGTAACCCATAATCTCTTTATTTAGAGTTGCAAATGATTTTGTATTTTGGTTAAATGTTTTAAAAGCCTGTTTTGTTGCTTCAGATGTATCTCCTGCAATTTTATTTTGATGTGCATATGCTTGAAGAGAAATGTCTGTAATGTCACGGATAGTTTTCAGAACAGAATCCGGTACATCTGTCTTGTAACCTGCCTTTATTGCATATTCTTGTTCCAAAGAAATGGCTGAATTAATCACAGTTTTCCATGCATCTATGTAATCTTGCTGAAGTTTTGCAACTGATTGATGATATTTGGGGGCAGATTTTTCAACCTCATTAAAACATCTCTCAATATTTTTTTAGATACGCCAAAGATATCTTTTGATTCTTTAGAAGATTTATCCATAGACTGTATAACAAATACATTTTAGATAAGATCAACTATAAAAAACTAAACAAATGTTTAAAGAACTATGAAGGAACAGATAGTTTTCGCAGATGATTATAGTGAATTCTCAAGAAATCCATAATTCTCCTATCCTCATTTTTATTAATTGGTGCCCCATTTGCAAGAATACTGAGATATCTTAGATTAGATTCCAGTTGGCGTAGTGATCTTTTAATTCCTTCGTCATAATTCATTCCCAAAAATTCTTTAATAGCATTCTCTGTTTGCAAAACATCACCTTCCAAATTTTTGATCTCTTGATAAATATTAGTCTGCATCAATATTGTAAAGATAATATTAAAAATAACTTTGATTCTTGAATTTCTTAATTATTGTAAAGATGATCGAAAAAAATTAAACAGGTTTATAATTTTCTAATTTGAAAAGAAAGTTTTAGGTATTCTATGTTTTAACAAAATAATTGTTTTTAACTACAGAATTCTATATTTTTACATGGGTTTTATGCTAGAAGAAGAATTAATAGATTTGATGACATTTTGTCTGTAAAATGCAGATGCTGTAGAGGTAGACGAAAAACATAAAAGAATCACAGAAATTAGTCATGAACTTTATGCTGATGTGGGAGTTGATGCTTTAGAGAATTTCTTTTTCGTTTTAAAAAATAGAATTATACAAGAAATAGAAAAAGATCCATCCCCAATGCGTTCACTATGGAATGGCCTTACTGATGAATGGCAGTACTAAACTTCTCTACTGAGAATTTTAGCCTTTACCAATTCTGAAAATGGTTGTATTGCATGTTGGGCAAGTGCCCTTAATTGCAGGTTTACCATTTTTCATGGTGTATGGTCCGGGACCTTGAATTTCACGTTTATCTCGGCACTTTACACAATATCCTATTGTCATAAGTCCATTAGACTTTATGTTCTATTAGGGAGAACTTGTTGAACTTTTTTCACTAAGAAGCAAATCTACGATATAAATTATTGTGTAATATGACATTTTTTTTGTATAAGATACTTTTTTGATCAATTTAAGAACAAATTATTCAAATTTCTTAGATATTAACATATTTGTTGACCTAATTGGTTTGTCAAATTTTAACTGACGTTTATTTGTAATGTAGTATATTGAGATAATGCTCTATGATTTATCAGACCTTCCCACACATAAATTTCTGTAGTGAATTCACCAGATTCATTTGGTGTCCATGATAATGATGGGCAGAGTTTTTGATCTGGTGTCAGCTGTCCACTAATCCATCCCAATGAAACAACAAAACCTTCATTGTTTTTTATTTGAACAAGATAATTTTTTTTTTGAGATTTTTCTTGATTATTTGTAATGTCAGCTGAAATTTGAAATTGTTGATCTACATTTACATTATTTCCTATAGGTATGCCAAATGTATTTACTAATTATGGATCGCTAATTGTTGTTTTTTGTAAGTCAGTTAACGCAAATACTGTAGTAAAACTGATAGAAATAACTAGTAAAATCACTAACAATACTATACTTTTATTTAACACAATATTTTAGATAATTTTTTGTTAATAAAGCGTTTTTGCATTGATGTTTCTAATTTTAACTCTAAACTACTAAAAAACTTTCTAGGTTTTTTACAATCATGCTTTTTTTCGTAATTATCTTGTCAGGATTGAGCACGTTTTTTGGATCAAAGAATTTCTTGATTTGTTTGAATATTTGGTAGTTTTTAGCTCCATATTGCCTTTTGACAAATTCTGAACGTGCTAGTCCATCACCATGTTCACCAGTTATGGTTCCTCCAAGTTTGATTACTTCATTAAAGTATTGAATTGCGATGTTTTTGATATTAGGGATTCTTTTTCTATCTGAAATCAAACGAACATGAATATTTCCATTTCCTGCATGTCCATATACCACTGATCTTGTCCTGTACTTTTTGTTAATCTCATTAAGAACTGAAAATAATTTTTGGAGATTTTCCAAAGGTACTGTAGCATCTTCAATGGCATGTGGGATTATTTTTTCTTTTTTTATTGATTTTAAACTATAATGTAGTGATGAGTCTCTGTATTTCCACCATCTGAAAATATCTGAATCTTTTTTTAATTTCTTAATAATTTTTCCTGTGATAATTAATTTAATCTTCTTTTCGTTCGAATTAATTTTATCATCATATTCTATAAAGAGTAAACACTTAGTTTTCCCATCAAACTTAAATTTTATTTGATTAAGTATTGTTTTATCTACAAATTCAATTGCAGAAGGTTTAGTTTTATTGATTTCAATACAGTTTTTTATTGCATTTTTAATTGTTTTATATTCTATCACAAAAAGAATTCGCTTTCTTGGGATGTCTTTAATTTTTAGCTTTGCTGACAAAATAACCCCAAGCGTTCCTTCAGAACCAATGAATACCTTATGAGCGTCATTAATTGATTTTACTTTATCAATTCTATATCCTGAAGAGTTTTTTGTTACATTTGGAAAATTGTTTCTATCAATTTTTTTTGAAAATTCTTTAATCTTTTTTGCAACTCTTTTATCTTTTGGAAGAGTAATCTTATTTCCATTTCCATCGATAAATGTGATCTCTATTACGTTGTCAATTACACTTCCATACTTTAAACTTCTACTTCCACTAGAATTACTTCCTAACATTCCTCCAATTGAACAAAAAGAACCAATTGATGGGTTTGGTGGAAAAAACTTTTTGTACTCTTCAAGTTTCTTGTCTAGTTTACCTTTAATTGTGCCTGGACCTATAGTCACATAGTCTTTAGCAAGCCTAATTGAATCAAAATTCTTCATTTCAAGTATGATCCCATTATTTAATGCACTACCAACAAGACCTGTTCCTGCACCACGTACAGTAACTGATGTTTTGAATTTTCTTGCAATATTTATTACATTAACCACATCTTTTTCATTTTTAGGAACTACTACTAACTCTGGAATAATTTGGTATGAGCTTGCATCTACAGAATAAAATTTTCTGAATTCTTTTTGAGAAAATACATCTCCTTGAACTGTTGACTGTAGTGTTTTTAGAATTAATTTTTTCATGTGATGAATCTAAATTTTAATTCTATAGTAGTCCCATCTTTCAGGATCAAATTGTGTCACAAACTCTGCTTGTTCTTTGTCTATTCTTGCTTTTATAACATCTCGTAATGCAAAACTTGTTAGATATTTGTACTTCATAGAGCAAGCTTGCATGATAAACAAATGGCGCATCTCACTTCCACCTTTTAATCCCCAATAACCCATCTTCAATGCTAGTGGTTCTAGAAATATTGTGTTCCCGAGGCCATAATTCTCGTCTCTAATCTCTTCACGTAATTTGTATTTCTCAAGTGGTCCTCCTTTTACGTATCCTACAATTTCTCCATTTTTGTCATTAAGTCTAAGTGTGTTGATGATTATTTGTGGATCTTTAATAGATTTCTCAAATCCAACTTTTTTAAATTGTAACGGTGTAGGTAATTCCAAAAAGATCTCAAATAGCGTCTTGATGAAATTTGGTTCTTCTCTTGTTGTCATATTTTCTATTGTTGGAACTAACTTGAGATTTTCATAAGCATAATCTGCTTGAATAGTAATCTCTTGCTGTCTGATTCTCATAAATGATAATACAGTGTCAAAAAAGTTTTTTCTCATCTCTTTTGGAAGAATCTTGAGAATTCCATTTACCATCTTTGGCTCTTTGTTTAATAATTCTTCAAAATATGCAACTGATCTTCTAATGATCAATGATGGCCTCCATGCAAGCGCATGTGCATTCATTTTAGCCATCTCCATTGCCTTTGTAAAATCCCCTAATGCATAACCACTGATTCTATCAACCACTGAAAGATATTCACCCATTTGCATAATGTGTTGTTGGTATTGTTGGTTGTTTCTTGTCAAATCCGAATTTTGAAAACATTGTTTAATCTGTTCCTTTGTATTTTTTTTGATCTCTCCACTCCAAGGATATGTTGTTCTTAAAATCAATACCTTGATAATTTCTAAATCTATATTTGTAGCGTTAATTAATTGGCGTAGTTTTTTGTCAGTTGAAATAAATTTTATAACACTTTTTTCATGTGGTTTATCTACATTTTTTTTAGGATCAAAGTCGTGTAACAACGCAGCAATGTATATGTATTTAATATCTTCATCAGTGAATTCCACTTTGTTTTGTTTTATAGCTAAAAGTGAAACATATGTCACTTCTAATTCATGATTGATGTTATGATATCCGTAATAATTAGTTCCAAGGCCCTGACTTTCAAACAAGTCAATGGCATAATCTAACATCTCAACATAACAATCGTCTTCTAACCCATTTTGCACCATTAGATTAAGAATCTCCTTTCTCATTAAATGGGGCATAACAAACTGTTGCAATAATACTCGATCATAATTCCTGTTTTTAAATATGTCCTATTTACCCTGGAAGTTTTGTTTGGTTTTTTATAAATTTCTTAGAAAGATTCAATAGAATTATGCTCTGGCTAATTTTAGATGTCATTGAATTTGGATTTGCTTGAAATTTTAATGAAGTTTAATAAAAAAAATTCTCCCGAGTATCTACTTTACCTAAACGATTACACTTTTCCAATTACTTGCGTATCTATAACAAATTCACCAACTCCTGTTAACGAACCCACTACCCGAGGAGGAGTATATTTTTCAGATAAATTTGCCTACAAGCTGAAAGGAACGATAAACGACTTAACTGTGGTTCCACTATTGACAAAAAAAATGCTTGGACCAAACACAGAATTTGCTGAACTGAAAATCTCAACTCAAATAGAATCTAGTGGAAAACTGATGAATCTTGAAATTTTTACCAATCTCACAAATAGCATACAGACCCCAAATTCTATTGAGCTTAGCATGATAATAGTTAAACTAAAATCCATCTAACTGACTTTTAGATATCTATCATATTTTTCTCTACATTCTTTATCAGAAAGTATTTCGTATGCCTTGTTTAATTTTGCCATTGCTTCTTCAGAATCTTTTTTAGTTTTATCTGGATGGGTCTTCTTTGCAAGCTCTCTGAATTTTTTTTTGATTTCTTTTTGTGTTGCATCTTTTGGAACACCTAGATCCTCATAGTAGTTTCGAAGCTCGTTGTTTCTTGCAGCATTACGAAACTCTGTATCCTCTTTTGTATTTTTTCTCGTTCCTATTTCTTCATAATCGTCTCCCCAGTCAGAGTGATATTTTTCATATGTCCTTTCTTTTTTTGATTCAAATTCCTCATTGTCATATGATGTCTTTTTTCTAAGTATGATGTCCCTTGATAAAAATAAAAAGATTGCAATGATAGCAATTGCAAAACTAGCAAAGAGTATTATCTTTTCTTCATCAGAAACTTCAAGCAGCATATCTGTTTTATCAGTTTGTGCATATGTAGTTTGTAACGATCCAATAATAATTACAGAAATTATAAAAATATCTAGCTGTTTCAATTTTTTTTACCTATGTTAATCTAAAATCTTCTTTTGTAGTATTGAGAACTACATGAGTAATGGTGTTTTTCACGTTTGGGATAGCAGCCAAACCCTTTACAAACCTACTCAATTCACTCCTCTCCTTGAATTTTGCTATGATCAAAGTATCTGTAGAACCAGTAATATCATAAACCGCACACACATTTTCAAATTTTGATATCTCATTTTCAATTTCTTCAATTTTGTCGTTCTTGGCTATAATTTCAATAATTGCAGTTAGTCCGTATCCCAGTTTTTCATGGTCAATAATTGCAGTATATCCACAAATAATCTTCTCTTTTTCTAATTTTTTGATTCTAGATAATATCGTAACAGTTGACATTCCAAGTTTTAATGCAAGTTGTCTAGCTGATAGTCTTGCATCAACCATCAAATTTTTGAGAATCTTTTCATCTGTCTCATCCATCTTCATACTTTATAACAGCAAAAAATTTATTTAAATTTTCAGTGAATATGTGAAAATCTGTCCAATTTAATTGAATAATTTTTGATATTAGTTTTTCAGATTTAATACAAATGTTCTCTTTTGTAATTTATGGACGAAATCCAAAATCTTGTAGCAAAGGGACAATCATTTTTGGAAGATGGAAAATTTGATAAAGCCCTTGATTTTTTTGAAAGAGCACTTATTTTGAATCAGGACGATCCTGATCTTTGGAACTACAAGGGAATAATACTTAGAAGTATGGGCAGATACGAGGAAGCAATGGAGAGCTTTAACAAGTCATTAAAGATTGATCCTCGCGATAAAAATGCATCTTGATTTTATACTAACTAATTATGAATCTATATTATTAACAAAATATTATCTAATACTGTGAATAATGAAGTAGATAAGATGTTGGCAGAAGCGTTTGAGTTTGCAGAGGATGGAAATTATTTTGATGCATTAAGACTCTATGATTTAACACTCAAAAGAGAGCCTGATAATATTAGTGCGCTTGTTGACAAAGGAGTAACTCTACAAAACATGGGAAAATTCAAACTTGCTGTTCGTTCATATGACAAGGCACTTGCTGTCTCTCCGAATAATCTTGATGCATTACTAAACAAGGGATCAGCATTGCATTCAGACCAAAAATATCAAACAGCAATAAAGTGTTATGATGCAGCTTTGAGGATTGACAAAAAATGTGCAATGGCACTTGCATACAAGGGACTTTCATTAGGTGAGATGGGCCAACTACAAAATGCAATAAAACATTTTAAAAAAGCGCTATCAATCGATAATCATTATGACTTGGCAAACATTTCAAAGAAAATGGCCCAAGAACTATTAAAGTCAATCAAAGAAAAGAAAACTAAAATACAGTAACGTCACCAGGTGCAGGCTTTCGATTAATCTGTTTTTTATTTGATTCGAAGAAGTCTTTATGTTTAGTTTTTTGATGATCCCTTAGATCCTCTAGATTCTCAAAACCTTCATGGCACAAGTAGCATTTTGGCTTGTGTTCGTCAACTAGAGGAAGTACCATAATAGGAATAGTATGATTGGTTACTTATTTCTTGAGCCTATAAGGAATATATCCAGATGAACAAATAACACAATATGCTAGAACAACTAGTCAGAGATTCTCAGGCGTTAGATCGAGCAATTGCAGGAGAAGAACTATCCTACAAAGATGGTCTTGATCTGATGGATTATGATAATCTACATCTACTTGGGGCAGTTGCAGATGCTACAAGAAAGAAACTAGTTGGAGATACTGTTACTTTTGCAGCATCTTATTACATGAACTATACAAATGTCTGTGCTGCAAGCTGCCAGATGTGTGCCTTTTATCGAAAAGAAGGCGCGGATGATGCTTACACACTAACTCCACAAGAAATTGAACAAAGAGTTGCAATTGCAAAGCAGATGGGTGCTACCGAAGTTCATATCGTTGGTGGATTCCACCCAAAGCTTCCGCTAGAATACTATGAAGATATGATGAGAATTATAAAAAAGAATCACCCACAACTTAACATCAAAGCATTGACTGCAGCTGAGATTTTCTATTTATCAAAACTAACAAAAAATTCTACAAAAGAAATTTTATCTCGTCTAAAAGATGCAGGACTTGATTCAATGCCTGGTGGTGGCGCAGAACTGTTTCATCCAGAAATCCGAAATAAGATTGTCCGAGGTAAATGTTCAGGACAAGAATGGCTTGATGTGATTGAAGAGGCACACAACATGGGAATTAAAAGTAATGTTACAATGCTTTATGGACATATAGAAAAACCAGAGCATATTATTGATCATCTCATAAAGATTCGTGAACTACAAAAAAAGACTAATGGTTTTATCACGTTGATTCCATTAAAGTTTAGTTTAGATAATACTGAACTTGAACAAGAACATTTAGTAAATAACGAATGCTCATCTGTGTATGATTTACGAATAATTGAACTATCTAGACTTATGCTTGCAAATGTACTAAATAATATCTCAGTTTATTGGGTAGCATATGGAAAGAAACTAGCACAAGTTGCACTATCAAATGGTGGAAATGATTTAGTAGGGACAGCATTTTCTGAAGAGATTTATCGTGCTGCAGGAAAGCCGACTGCGTCATCTGTTGAAGAACTTTCAACTATGGTAAAAGAGATTGGACGAACTCCAGCTCAGAGAAGCACTCACTTTAAAATCTTAAAAAAGTTCTAGTTTTGTATATTTTGTTCCTAAAATTTGTTAAAAATATTTAAAATTTTCAAACAATTCTAAAGAAAGTGGAGCATTAAGATTATGTTTATTTATGATATTCAAGAGTAATGTATATGTCACAAAGTGTTAGTGGACATGAAGAAAAACTCCTTAACATGATTTTAGGCGAAATTCCTAGTTCAAGAGTCGCAATGATTTGTGATCATGATGGAAATATTCTTTGGAATAGTATTCGTGACAACACAACTAGCTATCTTACTATGGATGAAACCAAGAAATCATTGAAGAGATCTATTGAAACTTGGAAAGAACGTAATAAATTCTCAGCAAAGATTGGAAATGGAAAATATGCAATTGTTGCATATGACAAAATAAAGAGAATTACTATACCTCTACCAAATGATCATCTTCTGTTTGTGAGTCTTGAAGGTGAAGAATTTGGCAACGTCAAAAATATCATGACTATCGTAGACTGGGTTAGCTCCAATATGGGGCTATAGCTTTTTTCAAAATCATTTTTCTGAAACATTTAACATTTAGTAATTTTTGACCTTTCTAAACTTTATTTGTTCAAATATTTTTTGATTGACTCTAGTTTTTCTTCCATCTTGACATGTTTGTCTCTTCTCGAATCAACCTTAATCACAACTTCAACTCTATCAATTCCTAGATTGTGAACTGTATCCATCATCTTCTTTGATGCCTCATAGATTATATCAATACTATCTGATTCCAAAACTGTTCCCATTGAATTTATTTCATATCTAAGGTTCTTCATATTCTGAATTGATTCTATTGCTTTTGCAATGTAAAAACTGGCACTAGTAGTCCTTGTTGCTATGGGATAAACACTAATTTCAGCCTGAATCAATAGTGTAATTTGTACAAATTGGGATTAAAAGGTTTGAATTATTCTGCAGACTTTTTTTCTACTTTTTTTACACTACCCTTCCTTCTTCTAGCCCCAAAACTAATCAGTACTAACAAGAATCCAATCCCAATTAGGATCCCCGACAATGTATTGTAATCTTGGATTTCTTGCTGTGCTACCATCAAATCAAATACCTCTTCTTCACTCATCCCTACTTGACCTGCTGGCATTGAGGCACTAATACTTGCAGTAAGTATTATTCCTACAATTACCATTGCAAGACCGCCTATTAGCATTTTTTTGTCAACAAGAACCAATTCTAGTAGTATTTGGGTTTAATCATATATTATCTATTTTCTTTTTCTTATCCCTAGAAACTCGGATAGTTTTACAAAATTTCTTGATATTTCATTTGATATACAATTAAGAAAACAAAAAATTTAGAATCTACTCAGAATATCTATTGTATTAATTTGATCTTGGTGATCTGCCAAGTAATACAAAATTCCATCAGAGTCAATTTCTATCCACTCTGATTCTCCTTTGTAGTTTACAATATCTTCAAAAAAAGCATTATTAACACCTGTTAGATGCAATAGTGCCTTTTCATCTGTAAATTTTATTGGCAGTTTGATTAATTTTTCTCTAAAGATACTCTGTCCCTGAATGTTGATCTTGTATTCTTCTTTGTCTATCTCTGCAATTCCAAAAAAGTGGTTTGGGAACATATCTAAGCGTTTAATCTTTATCGATATTGTTTTTTTCAGTTCATTATCCATGTTTTTTCTTTGATTTTCTATATTTTCTCCTTCAATATAGTTAATTTTATTTTTATACCCGACAGATTCATCTTTGAGTGATTTTATTGTGGATTCATAGTCATGAATTTGGTTTGAAAGTGTTTCCAGTAGTTTGTTGGTTTTAGTAAGATCATTAATCACTGTAACCAGTTCTACTTTTTGCTCTTGATTGAGACCTTCTAATTCATTAACTGTATCTGAATATTGCAAATTTTGTTTTTCTAATTTGATTATGTTTTGCTCGCTTTTTGTCTGTTCCATATCAACCACATCAAACTTTTTATCAAATGATTTTATTTTGTTTTCATATACCAAAATCTTTTGTTTTTGAATAAAACTCTCATCTCTTAGTTCGGCAATCACAGATTCGTATACTTCTTCACCTTGAACTAACAAATTAAGACTTTCTCTGTTTTCTTGAGTTCTTTCTTTTAATGCAAAAATTAACTGCTTTTTATTTTGATTTTCTAATTTTAATAATTCAATATTATTTTGATATGATATTGCATTTTCTTTTAACTTGTCAATTTTATCATCATATTTTTTATTCTCTATCTTTAGATTGTTTAATTCATCAACAAACTCAGATTTGATCTGCACTAGTTTGTCATTGTTTACATTTGCTGATATTGGCTGTTCTAGAATATTATTATTGTTAATCCACGCATCAATATTTTTTGAGAACTGTTTGTTTGTTTCTCTTAGTGCTTTTATTTCATTTTTCATTGTTTGATAATCATCAAACATCTTTGTAAATGATATTGGATTTTTTGTTGATTTGTTTATCTCTTGACTCTTGAGTAAAATTCTATATTCTTTGTTTTCTTCACGAAGGTCTTTTACCTCTTCTTGGAATACTTCACTTTTTGCTTTTAGATACTCAACTTGTCTTTGAACTTCTTTATCATTAGTTGATGAAATTGTCACAATTCCTTTTTATGTTAGATAATCTATTGCGTCAACAAATTCCTCATTTGTTATTTCACCAACAGTCAATAATGATAGAGTTGTTTTTACCCAATCAGGAATTTCTGCTTTTTCTGCAAAACTTTAACTAATTCCCGAAATTGTAATAATTCCTACAAAAACAATTATCATTATTATCGCTATACGCACCAATGCTCACTCTCAGTAAACCTTGGTAATTATGTTATAGAAGTATACTCATATTTGTAACTAAAACACTAACATTTTTAGGCTCAAATTATCTCTGCACTAATATTTTTCTTAATCATAATTTATGATTAATTAACAAAAAAATTAAGAATCTAATCTATGTTGATAATTATTTCATAACCAATAATTTTCTTATTTTATGTCAATAAACTTGATTGTATTCTACTCGTTTAAATTAGTCATCCTAGATAACTTTGTGATTTACGTGCAAGCTTTCAAATCTAATTCTAATTGTTCACGTTGTGGAAAAAACTCTTTATTGACTGATGAAGATACTGGAGAACAATTTTGCGGAAAATGTGGTTATGTGGCTTCTGAAAAATTACAAGCATCAGGTCCAGAATGGAGATCATTTCAAAAAGATGGCGGGTCAGACCCAGCAAGAACTGGTGCACCATCATCAC
>ERZ813253.90-NODE-90-length-33610-cov-6.803482_pt1 | contig 33610 bp, 28 predicted proteins | sample MGYA00520893_ERZ813253 | MGnify/ENA primary metagenome ERZ813253 (study PRJEB31669, sample SAMD00080414) | marine metagenome | biome: oceanic hadal pelagic zone biome; feature: marine hadalpelagic zone; material: sea water | place: Pacific Ocean:Izu-Bonin Trench...
TTTGGCGGCCACCGGAAGCCGATCCCCGAAGGATTCGACCCTGAACAATACGGTCTGGTTCCGGTGCGCTGTGCCCAGTGGCTTGATTGGCTGTTCATCAACGTCGACGGCAAAGCGCCGCCGATTGAAGATTTCCTAGCACCCATTATGTCTCGGTTTGCCGACGTGAATTTCGCCGACCTCGACCACTATCTCACGATCGACATGGGGATGGTGGACGCCAACTGGAAGATTTGCATCGAGAATACGCTGGAACCCTACCATGTGCCCGTGGCCCATCGCGAAACCGCGGCGGGCCAGCCGTTGCACCTTCACTCTATGGTCGATGACGGGCCGGTGATCGGCTGCGCGATCGATATCGAGGGCTCGGAGTACACCAACCAGCCGTCGGACAATGATCTGGACAGCCTCAACATGAGCGCCCGCTTTCTCCTGCGCGTGCCGAATTTTTTCCTCACCAGCTACGCACCCGACAAGATGATCGACACGCTGATCCTGCCGGACTCAGCCGATCCAACGAAATGCTGGGTCCAGCACGCCTGGTATTCGACATCCGGCAAACCGTTGACGGATGAGGAGATCGAGACTTGGCGCGCCCTCGAGCAGCGCGTTGCCGACGAGGACATATCCATCATGACCAATGTGCAACGCGGCACCGATTCAGTCGTGGCCGATGATGGCGGCGTGTTGTCGCCGGCCTATGAATCCTGTGTCGCGAGCTTCTACAAACACTTGGTCACGGCCCTTGGTGATGGACAAGCCCTTGGTGATGGACAATAAGAACGCCGCCTTCTCAGTTCTTCACCGCCTCGACGAACGGCATCTCGACAACCCGGGCCGCCCTGTCGCCGAGAGGCGATTTGGCGGTCATGGCGGCGCCGATGCCGGCATGGTCGATGGCGACCATGGCGTAGCCGATGTTCTTTTCCAATCGCGGTGAATGAAGCGCGATGAGAACATCGCCAATCCACCCGTCCTCGCCGGCCCGTCCGTCCCTGATAACCGGCCAGCGCTCGGTGAATGTGCCTTGAGGGAGCGGTTCCCCGGCCAGTTCCACGCCGACGATCCGGCGCTCAACTCCGGCCTCCCTGATTTTCAACAAGGCGGCCTTGCCGATGAATTCGCGCCCGCTGTCGAGGTCGAGCAATCGTTCCATGCCCGCCTCGAACGGGTTGATGCCGAGGTCGATGTCGGATCGGTAGCCTAGAATTCCGGCCTCGACGCGGCGAATGTCGGAGGGCCCGGTGACGGCGATGCCATGGGGCTTTCCGGCTTCCAATATGCGATCCCACAGTTCGTTGCCGTACCGGCTGTCGGCTAAGAATATTTCATAGCCGAACTCGCCGCTCCAGCCGGTGCGCGTGACCACCAGCGGGATGCCGTCTAGCTCGGTCTCCATCAGGCTGTAATAGGCGAGACCCGCGATGTCCCGACCGAACAACGCATCAATGACCGCTTTTGATTTCGGCCCCTGGATCTGGACCGGGCTGACGTCGGGCTCATGGATCAGCACATCCATGCCGGCGTGGACGGCGATGCCCTTGGCCCATAACAAGAGGTCGCTGTCGGAGCAGGATAACCAGTAGCGGTCCGCGGCGAGACGCAGCATGACGGGGTCGTTGACGATCCCGCCCTCCTCGGAGGTGACGATGATATAGCGGCATTTCCCCGGCTCGACCCTGGTGATATCGCGCGGCGTCAGCTGATCGATGAAGGCCGCCGCGTCCGGTCCGGATATTTCGACCTGCCGCTCGGTGCCGACATCCCACAGGGTAACACCGTTAATCAGATGCCAATATTCAGTGATCGGATCATCGTACGAGTGCGGCTGGTACATGTGGTTTGCAATCGACAGCCCCTTGCATCCGGCGCGACGCGCGGCATCGAAGAAGGGCGACCGAGCCGTCCAATAATCCACCGTAATCGTCATGCTGCATCCTTTCCGTCAAGCGCCGCGCCGTCGTCGATGCGCGTGAACCACTCCAGGGGGCGGCGGGGGGCGGCGTGGTCGAGGTCGGGGGCCCCGCGATGGGCGATCAGGTCATCGAGGGAGACCGTGCGGGTCTCGATATTGAAACGCGCCACATCGGTGGAATTGGGGATGCTGGCGTGGAGATGGGCGCCCGAGAAGCACAGCAGCGCGCCGGGCTCGATGACCGCCGGCCAGGCGTCCGCCCTATCGATTTCGCCGCTGGCCACCGGGAGCAGCGGATAATCGCCGCCCGTTTGTCGGTTTTCCTGGCGGTGGGCCCGGCGCAACGCCTCGTAATCCCAGGCGGCGCTCGTGTTGGCGATGGGGGTTTGCCAATGGGCCGGGTAGAGGACCAGGGTGCGCAGCGCCGTGAGCGGATAGATCGGCGCCCACCAGTTGATCTGGGCGAGCAGGTTCGAGCCCCAGCTATCGCGGTGGGCGGGCAGGTTGCGCACATGGCGGCTCATATGGCTTATCCCGGGCGGCTGGATGCGCAGGCGCAGCTTGTCCCAATAGACTCGTCCTGTATCCACCCCGGCGTCCGTGAACATGGCGCGAAACAGAGACCGCACCTCGTCGTCGCGCTGGAAGGCGGCGATCAGCGCCTCGGCGATGTCCGTATAGGCGGCCGGATCGAGAGCCCCATGGGCGCGCAGCGGATCATGGGGGGCGAAAGCGGCGCGGATCATGGCGTCGCTATGGGCGAGCAAGGCCTCGAGGCCGGCGATCCCGGTCTGAACGATGACCGCGCCGGCGAAAATCCGCTCGCCGCGCGCGGCGTCGCTGAGGGGTGAGCCGACGGGCTCCGGCTCGATCAGTCGCTGCTTCCGCCGAACAGATTGCCGAGCGCCTTGGTGGCCCCATCGGCGACGCCTTCGAGCGCCTCGCCTGCCCCCTCAAGCGCTTCGCCGGCGCCCTCGACGATACCTTCCACCGCATCCGTGGCGCCCTCGGTGACATCCGCAAGCGCGCCGTCGCCGCCGCTGGTCACACTTTCGAGCAGGCCGCCGGCGCCCTCGGCGACGCCTTCGAGCAGCTTGCCGGCGTTGCCCATCATCTCCTCGAGGCCGAGGCCGGAGATCACGCTCGTGGTGCCGTCGGTTATGGCTGCGATGATTTGCTCGGCGATTTCCTCGGGCGATGCGCCGTCGCTCTCCCGGCCGATATCCTCGAGGTGAATGTCGGGTAGGGCGGATCCCAGGGACTTGCCGCCGAGGAAGCTGGCGCTGACATTGACCGCGCCGCCGCGGATATAGAGATCGTCGATGATCAGCTTGGGGCCTTCGCCGCCGCCGCTGTCCGCGCCGCCGTCGCCGAAGCGGGCCATATAGGCTTCCACATTGCGCTGAATGGCGTCGATATTGCTGCCGTCGCTGCCCAGCTCGTAGGTCACCACCGGCCCGTCGATGGTGATTTCATTGATCACGATCACGTCGTCGGAGATCGTCGAGCTGTCGATGGTGACGCTGATGGCGCCGAGCTCTAAGGCGCTCGGCGTGGTGAAGCCCTGGGGGTTGCCGACCGTAAGGCCGCGCAGCGTCCCCCGGCCCGAGGCCAGGTCGATCTCGACCTCATTGAGGGTGACCTTGGCCTTGGTGATCTCGGAGCCGTATGTCTGCACGGCCTCTTGAATCAAACCGTCGAGGGACGACAGGACGAACATGAAGACGCCGACCGCGCCGAGAACGGCGACGCCGACGGCGATCAGAATGACGCGCATGATCTCTTATTCCTTGCTGACTCGGAACTCATGGAAAGGATGTTGCCACAATCGCCAACCATTCGGTGAAGAAACATCTGGCGGAAAGGGGGAGGGGTTGTGCCGGTCTGGAAGTGATTGCCGCCTGTGCTCCCGAGGTTAAATCTTAAGTCATCGACCGGCGTTCACGCAGGAGAATCTGGGCGTCGGCGAGGGCGGCGATTTCCGCGTCCGTATATCCCGCCTCGGCGAGAATTTCGTCGCCATGCTCGCCGAAGGCGGGGGGCGGCCGGCCGGCGGCGCCCGGGGTGCGGGCAAATTTGATGGGGATGCCGGTGCCGCGATAATGGCTCCCAATCTCAATCACCATGTCGCGGTGGCGGGTATGCGGGTGCGCCATCACCGCCGGCACATCGAGCACCGGACCCGCCGGCAAGCCGATCTCCAGCAGCCGGGCGCAGAGTTCCTCGCCGTCGCGATCGGCGAACAGGCCCTCGAGCACGGCGGTCAGCTCCGCGCGGTGGGCGATGCGCTGGGCGTTGTCGGCGAAGCGCTCGTCGTCGGCCAGGGCGGGGCGGCCGAGTTCCTCGCACAGGCGGCGAAACTGACGGTCGTTGCCGATGGCCAGAAAAATACGGCACGTCGCCGTGGCGAACTGATCGTAGGGCGAGATGTTGGGATGGGAGTCGCCGCTGACCCCCGGCGTCTTGCCCGACATGAAGAAATTCGCCGAATGGGGATGCAGCAGGCTGATGGCGCTGTCATAGAGGGTGACCTCGATGAACTGGCCGAGACCGGAGCGTTCCCGCTCCAGCGCCGCCATGAGAATGCCGTTGACGGCGATCAGGCCGGTGCCGAGATCGACCATCGGCGTGCCCATGCGCACCGGTCCGCACTCTGGCGAGCCGTTGATACTGATCAGCCCGGCGCAGGCCTGGATCACCGCGTCATAGCCGGGATAGCCCCCGAGCGGGCCATCGGCGCCGAAGCCCGAGACCCGAAGATGGATCAGCTTGGGGAAGCGTTGCTTAAGGGTTTGCTCGTAGCCCATGCCCCATTTTTCCAGGGTGCCGGTCTTGAAGTTTTCGACCAGGGCGTCGGCGCCTTCGAGCAAGCGCAAGACCACCGCGCGGCCCGCCTCGCGGGAGAGATCGAGGGCGATGCTTCGCTTATTGCGATTCACCCCGGCGAAATAGGAGGCGTAGTCGCCCTGGAATGGCGGCCCCCAATCCCGGGTCTCGTCGCCTTGGGGCGGCTCGACCTTGATGATTTCGGCGCCGTGATCGCCGAGGATCTGGGTGCAGTAGGGGCCGCCCAACACACGGGTCAGGTCGATCACCCGGAACCCTTCAAGCGCGCCGCTCATGCCGTTGCCCTGGATTGAGAGGTGGATGTAGAAAACAGGCGGTCGGCGAATTTCGGATAGGTCTCGGCGATCCGGGCCGCCAGGGGGCCGCGCATCAGGGCGAGAGTCTCGGCGCTCGGCGCCGGCGTGGCGGGAACCCGGTCGGGACAATCGAAATCGAAGCCGGTGGCGGCCACCACCTCATCGGCCGTATGGCCGGGATGGACGCTTTCCAGGCGAAACCGCCGCGCCGTGCTGTCGAATGAAAAGGCGGCCTTTCCCGTGATCAGCGCCACCGGCCCGCCGCGCCGCCACAGGGTGTCGGGGCTGACGCCCGGCGCGCTGATGAAATCGACCTTTTCCACCAGCACTCGCGGGGTATGCTCCTCGCGGAACAGGATGACGTTGGGCACCATGAAATACATATAGGGGGTTCCGAAGCTGCCGGGAAAGCGCACCTTGCTTTTGGGATAATCGCCCAAGCCGATCAGGTTGATATTCGCCTGCCCGTCGATCTGGACGCCGCCCATGAAAAACGCATCGATCCGCCCCTGGGCCGCGCAATCGAACAATTCGCGGCCGCCGTCGGTGAAGTCGTTTTCGCGTACACTCCCGAGCATGGTGACTCGGGTCGTGCCGCCTGAGCGTTCCCGCGCCAGAAGCGCGGCCGAGCCCGGGATGGGCGACGAGGCGCCGACGGCGATGTGGCCCATGCCTTCGAGAAGGCGCGCGATCACGCCGATCAACAGCTCTTCGGGGCGACAGTCCATGAGTCGCTCAGGCGGCCCGGGCGGACAGGACGTGATCGCTGAGATAGCCGGCGAACCCCTCATCGGACGCGGCGCAGCGCAGATAATCTTCCATATGACCCTCGTCGATCGGGTAGTGGCCGGCCAGGGCCAGGGGCCAGGCGCCGCGCGGCGCGTGCGCCACGGCATTCACATAGAGCGCGGGCAGGGCGCCCGCCGCCATCTTTTCATCGCCGAGCAAATTGCCGTCATGGATCGCCTCGACGGTCACCAGAGTGACCCGCGCGGCATGGGCCATGGAGATCAACTCGCGCCGCCGTCCCACCCAAACATTGCCGAGCTGATCGCCGAGCGGCGCATGGAACAGAGCGACATCGGGGGTGATCGCCGGCAGCAGCAGGATCGGGTCTTCGCCATCGGACCTTGGTCGGCCGTCAGCCTCGCGGCTGTCGGGCATGGGATTATCGATGATCCGCCAATCGGGCCGGTGGCCGACCAGATCGGAGCCGATGATGCCGCGCAGGGGCATGAAGGGGACGCCCTTTTCCGCTGCCTGGAGTCCGGCGTGTATGGCCGGGCAGGTCGAATCCTTGAGCGTAATCGCGCCTTCCCGCACGGCCTGGACGAAGCGCGGCGCCGCACCGTATTCACCCAAGGTGATGGCCGCCGCCTCGATGGTGGCGACGCAGCCGGCGCCGATCAGCATATCGCTTTGCAGGCCGCTGGACGGGCAGGCGACGATATGCAGATCGCCGACGCCCCGCCGGATCAGCGCGCGGGTCGCCGCCATGGCCACGCCGGAATAATCCGGCGGCAAGGCCAGCATGGATCCGGCGGCTATGCCCGAGACGAGCGCGTCGAGGTCGACAAAGGGTTCAGTGTCCGGCAAGCACGTAGTCCCGCAAGGCATCCGCCTCCTGCTGCGTCTCTTCGAGACGGTGTTTAACCACATCGCCGATACTGACCATGCCCGCTAGCCGGTCGTCCTCGAGCACCGGGACATGGCGGAAGCGCCCCGCGCTCATCTGTTTCATGACGTTGGAGATGCTGTCGCTCGATTTGCAGCTTACGACCTTGGAGGTCATGAAGTCGCGCACCGCCATGGTCAGCGCCGCGGCCCCCTTCAGGGCGATGCTGCGCGCGATATCGCGTTCCGAGAGGACGCCGACGATCGTTTCACCGTCGCTACTGACGATCAAGGCGCCGATATGCTTGTCGTGCAGCATCCGCGCCGCGGCTTCCATGGTTTCCTCCGGCGCAATGGTGGTGACGTCGGTGCGGCCCTTTTCGGTGAGAATATCCGATACATGCATGCAATCGTCCCCCATCTGAAGCTTTATAATCTAGCGGATTATCCCACAAATCCGGCATTCCATAAAGCCTTGCGGAGCGAAGCGGCGGGGCGCGATTTTTCTGTCTTTACGACGCGTCGATTTATGGCATCCTCTGCTGGATAATCGCCCTATAAGAGATCCGGTTTTTTTGCGAGGCGTCATGGCCAAGACACTCCCCAACCAAGCCCGCGTTGTCATCATCGGCGGCGGCATCGCCGGCTGCAGCGTCGCCTATCATCTGACCAAGCTGGGCTGGAGCGATGTGGTCCTGCTCGAGCGCAAACAGCTCACCTGCGGCACCACCTGGCATGCCGCCGGCCTGGTGCGCGAGGTGCTGGGCTCCTTCACCCTGTCGCGGCTGGCGAGCTATTCCATGAAGCTGTTTCAGGGCCTCGAGGCGGAGACCGGCCAGGCCATCGGCCTCAAGCAGAACGGCAGCCTCGGCATCGCCACCAACGAGGCGCGTTGGGAGGAACATCGCCGGGGCGCCGATCTCGGCAAGGTCCTGGGCATCGAGTCGGCCCTGCTGAGCCCGGCCGAGGCCAAGGAGGTTTATCCCATCCTCAATGTCGACGACGTGATCGGCGCTGTCTATTTCCCCAACGACGGCCAGGTCAATCCCGCCGACACCACCATGGCCCTGGCCAAGGGCGCGCGCATGGGCGGGGCGGTAATCTTCGAGGACACCAAGGTCACCGCGATCCGGACCAAGGACGGCCGCGTCACCGGGGTGGCCACCGACAAGGGCGATATCGCGTGCGACTATGTGGTCAACTGCGCCGGCATGTGGGCGCGCCAGGTCGGGCTTCTGTGCGGCGTCGATATTCCGCTCCATGCCTGCGAGCATTTCTACATCGTCACCGAGCCGATCCCCGATTTGCCGAAGAACCTGCCCGTGCTGCGCGACATGGACGGCAGCGCCTATCACAAGGAGGATGCCGGCAAGCTGCTGGTCGGGGCCTTCGAGCTCAACGCCAAGCCCTGGGGCATGGACGGCATCCCCGAGGACTTCGCCTTCGATCAACTGCCCGAGGATTTCGATCATTTCGAGCCGATCCTCGAAGCCGCCATGCACCGCAACCCGATCCTCGAGACCGCCGGCATCCAGACCTTCCTCAACGGCCCCGAAAGCTTCACCCCCGATGCGCGCTACATGATGGGCGAGGCGCCGGGCCTGGATAATTTCTTCATGCTGTGCGGCTTTAATTCCATCGGTATCCAGTCGTCGGGCGGGGCGGGCAAGGCGTTGGCCGAATGGATCGTCGGCGGCGAGCAGCCGTTCGATCTGGCGGAACTCGACATCCGCCGCATGCAGCCCTTCCAGAACAATTCGAAATATTTGCTGGATAGGGTGACCGAGAGCCTCGGCCTGCTCTACGCCATGCATTGGCCGTTCCGCCAGCCGACCACGGCGCGCGGGGTGCGCACCTCGCCGCTCCATGAGCGCCTGGCCGCGCGCGGCGCCTGTTTCGGCGAGGTCGCCGGCTGGGAGCGCCCCAACTGGTACGCCCCCGAGGGTGTCGAGCCGGTCTATGAATACAGCTATGGGCGGCAGAACTGGTTCGAGCATTCGGCCGCCGAACATCATGCTATCCGGCACGGCGTCGGCCTGCTCGATCAGACGTCCTTCGGCAAATTCCTGGTCCAGGGGCGCGACGCGGAGAGCGTGCTTCAGACCATCTGCGCCAACGACGTGGCCGTCGATGCGGGCCGCCTGGTCTATACCCAATGGCTCAACCAACGGGGCGGCATCGAGGCCGACCTCACCGTGCTGCGAATCGCTGATGAGAGCTTCATGGTGATCACCGGGGCGGCGGTCGCGGTCCATGACCATCATTGGCTGATGCGCAATATCCCGGGCGACGCCCATGTCACCGTCGCCGATGTGACCTCGGCGAGCGCGGTGATCGGCATCATGGGGCCGGACAGCCGGGCCCTGCTGTCGGCGCTCAGCGACGCCGATTTGAGCAACCAGGGCTTCCCTTTCGGCACGTCGCGGGAAATCGCCATGGGCTATGCCCGGGTCCGCGCCTGCCGGATTTCCTACGTCGGCGAGCTGGGCTGGGAGCTTTATGTGCCGACCGAATACGCCCGTGGCGTGTTCGACGATATCGTCGCGGCGGGCGCGGAATTCGGCCTCAAACTGGTCGGCATGCATGCCATGGATAGCTTGCGCATCGAGAAGGCCTACCGCCACTGGGGCCACGACATCACCTGCGAGGACACCCCCCTCGAGGCCGGCCTGGGGTTCGCCTGCAAGCTGGCTGGCAACGTTCCCTTCACCGGCCGCGACGCCCTGCTCCGGCAGAAGGAGGAGGGGGTGACCAAGCGCCTGGTGCAGTTCGCCCTCGAGGACCCGGAGCCGCTGCTCTATCACAACGAGGTCGTCTACCGCGACGGCGAGCGGGTCGGCTATCTCACCTCGGGTAACTACGGCCATCACCTGGGAAGCGCCATCGGCCTCGGCTATGTCACCTGTGAGGCCGGCGTGGATGCCGACTTCGTCAAGACGGGAGCTTACGAGATCGAGATCGCGGGCATGCGCCACGCCGCCAAGGCCAGCCTGCGCCCGATGTACGACCCGAAGAGCGAACGCATGAAGGTGTGAGACGGGTCAGTGGTTAAGGTGAAGCGGTTAAGGTGACGGTTTACTTTATTATTTTGAGTTTTTTTTGTTTTTGATATGTCACCGTAACGTCACCGTAACGTCACCGTAACGTCACCGTAACGTCACCGTAACGTCACCGTAACGTCACCGTAACGTAGGCCAAATTCGCCGATATACGATATCGATCGGGGGTCAGCCGAAGCTGAGGAAATAAGACAGCGCCAGAATTCCCAGTCCAACGAGCAGCATCGGCAGCAGATCCGTGACGAAATAGGGGTAGATCAAAAGTAAAACGCCATAGACCACATGGCTCATGGGGCCGTCGTTTTTGCCGCGAACAATATAGACCATGCCGATCAGGCTGAAGATGATCATCACCATCAGTGATCCGGGAGAAATATCGAAGTCCATGGTACGCCCCTCGATCCGTGTGCCGCCAGCTTATAGCCGAAACCTCATTGCACCGCCTCGTTTCGGTCCTGTCATTGGGGGCTGCGGTGACAGTTTACTTTATTATTCTGAGTTTTTTGCTTTTTGATGTGTCACCGTAACTTCACGTAACTGATAAATAGTAAACTGTCACCGTAACCCAAGACCTGACTCCTTTTCAGGCCCATGCATGAAAACTTGAGTCGCTTCAACGGGTTGCCTGGGCGCAATGATTCCGTTTTGTTCTTTTAGATTATAATATTAAAGAAAAATCTTGAACGACGACTCGAAGTCGCGTACATACGTCGCTTCGATTCCTCAAAGTCAAAAAACAACAGGGTAGGGTGGACTGTCATGTCTGACTCGCCGCGCAAGAATCATTACAAGGTCATCTACGCCGATCCGCCGTGGACCTTCGCGACCTACAGCAAGAAGGGCAAGGGACGCAGCGCCGAGGCCCATTACGACTGCATGAGCTTCGAGGCGATCTGCGATCTGCCGGTCGCCGACTGGGCGGCGGAGAACAGCATCCTCCTGCTCTGGGTGACCGACCCGCTGCTGCCCAAGGGGCTCGAGCTGATCGAGGCCTGGGGCTTCACCTACAAGACCGTCGGCTTCTATTGGGCCAAGCTCAACAAGGCGGCCTCGCCGCACGCCTACTCGGACCGGGATTTCTTCACCGGCATGGGCTTCTGGACGCGGGCCAACCCGGAGCAATGCCTGCTGGCGACCCGGGGCAGGCCCAAGCGCATCGCCAAGGACGTGCGCCGCCTGGTGGTCGCCCCGCGCCGCGAGCACAGCCGCAAGCCCGACGAGGTCTATGACAATATCGAGCGCCTCGCCGACGGCCCCTATCTCGAGATGTTCGCGCGCAACAATCGCGACCGCTGGGACGGCTGGGGCAACCAGGCCGAGCTGTTCAACGGTAAGGCCCCGGTCAAGACCCGGCGCTGGTCTTCCGACCTCTCCAAACACCGCGACAACCCGCTGCGCGTTGTGACTTAGGGGGTCGCTAGCCCGCTTCGACGCGGAAGACCAGGACCTGGCGGTACCTTCCGAAGACCCCGTTCCACAACAGGTCGAACCAGCGTCGGATGCGGGGTGGCACGGCGTTCGTATCGACCAGCACGAAGTCGCCGGGGGCGGCGCCGAGCGCATCGAGAAAATAGACGAAGGCTTCGAGGGGGCCGTCCTGATGCTCGCCGATGATGAGCAGGCTGGCGGCCTGTTCGGCGGTTTCGGACACCAAGCGGCGGCGGCTTTCGACATAAAACCTGTCGGCTTCTTCCGTGCAGTGAAAGGCGCCGAACAGCACAAGGTTTCGCCCGCCCCGGAGGAACGCGGCCTCGAGATTGGCGGCCAGGGAGCCATCGCGCGATCCGGCGCCAAGCCGCTGGCGGCTTTGCCATTGCCGGTCGGTCTCCTCGATGGCGCTGACAATCAAGCTGGGGTTGGCGGCCCGCGCGGCGCGCAAGGTGGCGGCGATGTCGGCGCCGAGCAGCGGGGCGTATTCCCGCCCCTTGGCGAGGCGGCGCTCGATATCCGCGAGGCCCTCGGCCGTGGTTTCCAGATGCAGGGCATCGAGCTTCAGCGTGCGAAAAATCCGCGCGGCGAGAAAGCGGCGGGTCTGAGCATTATGGCGCTCCCCGAGACACAGCAGAGCGAAGCCTTGCCGATCGATGTCATCGAACCAGGTTGCCATGGGAACAATCGTCGCGCGTATCTCGGCGAGGAGCGCATCCTGCTCGGTTCGCGGCAGCGCCTCAAACCGACTGAGCGCCTCGACCGCGGCGGGGTGGTCGTTGGGATGTTGAATCTGGGCGCGCGAGACCACCAGCGGGTCGGGGACGTAGTATTCGTCGTCGTACCATTGATAGGCGGCGATCACCAGGAGCAGGGCCGTGGGCCACCCCAGCACGATCAGGAATAGGGCGAGCGGCGATCTCATCCGATGTCTCCCAGGAGCCGATGATGGATTCTATCCACTAGTGTGCGCTGTCGCGAAGCCTTATCTTGAGGATCCTCAAGCTCTCTAGTGAAAGCCTTTTCATGCACAGCAATTTGACCGAAGACCGCCCGACCTTCGTGACCCACCTCGAATGTTCCATGACCGGCGAGCGCCATGAGGCGGATGTGCTACAGGGGCTGTCGAAGGAGGCCGGGAAGCCGCTCCTGGTGCGCTACGATCTGGACGGGGTGCGCGCAGCACTGACCAAGGACGCGCTGGCCCAGCGGCCGCCGGATTTCTGGCGCTATCGTGAATTGCTTCCCGTTCGTCGCCCCGAGAATATCGTCTCCCTCGGCGAGGTCATGACGCCGATCGTCGCCGCGCCCAAGCTGGCGCTCGGCGGCGGCGCGCTGTTCATCAAGGACGAGGGGCGGCTGCCGACCGGCTCGTTCAAGGCGCGCGGCATGGCCCTGGCGGTGAGCATGGCGAAGGAGCTGGGTGTAACGAGCATGGTCATACCGACCAACGGCAACGCCGGCGCCGCGGCGGCCGCCTATTGCAGCCGCGCGGGCATCGAATGCTATGTCTTCTGCCCCGATGACACCCCGGAAATCACCATCGCCGAGATCGCCTATCAAGGCGCCAAGCTCTATCGCGTGAACGGCCTGATCGGCGATTGCGGCAAGATCGCCGGCGACGGCAAGGAACCCATGGGCTGGTTCGACTGCTCGACCCTCAAGGAGCCCTACCGCATCGAGGGCAAGAAGACCATGGGCCTCGAACTCGCCGAGCAGTTCGCCTGGGATCTGCCCGATGTGATCTTCTACCCGACCGGCGGCGGCACCGGCCTGATCGGCATGTGGAAGGCCTTCGCCGAGCTGGAGGCGATCGGCTTCATCGGGCCGAAACGCCCGCGCATGGTGGTGGTTCAGGCGGCCGGCTGCGCCCCCATGGTGCGCGCCTACGAGCAGGGCGCCGACCACGCCGAGCCCTGGCAAGACCCCCATACCATCGCCAGCGGCATCCGCGTGCCGTCGGCGATCGGCGATTTCCTCATCCTGCGCGCGGTGCGCGAGAGCGGCGGCTTCGCCATCGCCGTCGACGACGAGGCCATCGCCGAAGCTCAGGCCGAGGCGGCGCGAATCGAAGGGCTGCTGCTCTGCCCGGAAGGGGCGGCGACCCATGCGGCCTACAAGCTGGCCTGCGCCGACGGGCGGGTGCGCCCGGGGGATCGCGCCCTGCTGTTCAATTGCGCGACCGGCCTTAAATACCCCATGCCGCCGGTGACCAACCGCATCGATTGCCATGCCCCCATCGACTGGGACGGACTCTAATGGATAACGACGATACGGCGGCCTGGGATCCGGCGGTCTGGCGCGGCCCCGCCATGGCGCGGAGCCGGGACTGGCTCTATAACCTGACGACCGATGATGTCGCCGAGATCGAGGCCGCCATTTCGGCTTTGCGGGGGCGCGATATGCTGGAGGTGACCCGCGCCGATTTCCCCTTGCCCCGGTTTGGCGGAATTTTGCGCGATATCGCGCGCGAACTGATCGAGGGGCGGGGCTTCGTGCTGTTGCGCGGCCTGCCGGTCGAGGCCTGGCCGCGCGCCAAGGCGGCGCTCGCCTATTGGGGGATCGCGCGCTATTTCGGCGATCCGGTGTCGCAGAACGCGCTAGGCCATCTGCTCGGCCATGTGAAGGATATCGGCAAGGACCCGCAAGACCCGGTGACCCGCATCTATCAGACCCGCCACCGCCAGCCCTATCACGTGGATTCATGCGATATCGTCGGCCTGCTCTGCCTGCGCAAATCGATCTCGGGGGGCGCCAGCCGGATCGTCTCCTCGACCACGCTCTATCATGAGATTACGCGCCGCCGCCCCGACCTGGCGGCGGTCCTGGCCGAGCCCTTTTATACCGACCGTAAGGGCGAGATACCCGAGGGCAAGGGACCGTTCTACGAGATGCCGGTCTTTCATGACCACGGTGGGCGGATCACCGTCTATTACGTGCGTGACTTCATCGAGGCGGCCCAGCGCATGGCCGAGGTGCCGAGGCTGACCGCGCTCCAGATCGAGGCCATGGATCTGCTCGACGAGCTTGCCGAGGACCCGGAGTTTCACCTGGAGATCGCCTTCGAGCCGGGCGACATGCAATTCCTCCACAATCACCAGATCCTCCATGCCCGCACTGCCTATGAGGACCATGCGGAGCTTGCCTTGCGGCGCCATCTTCTGCGTCTCTGGCTGTCTGCGCCCGAGGGCCGCGAATTGCCGCCCGCCTACGCCGAACGCTACGGCGACATCGCGCTCGGCGGCCTGCGCGGCGGCATCATGGTGCCCGGCGTGCGCTTAAGCGCGCCGCTCGAAGTGGATTAGCCCCGAGCCAGCCACACAACGGCTGCCAGGTAACAGATCGCCGAGGCCGCCGAAGCGATGGCGCGGATGTAATTCCAGAAGGTCCAGCGGGGCCTGTAGCTGTCGCTCCAGTATGTGGCGGCTTCGGTGGTGGAATAATCCATGGCGTCCAGGCGTTGGTTCATGGGTACGTTGAAGATCAGCGACACGACAAACACCCCGGCGAGATAGAGGCCGCCGCCGGCCATGATCAGGATGGATGCGGGGCCTGTGACGCGAAAATAGGCGTAGCCTATGAGCAACGGCGAGAGCGCCGACATGCCCAACAGCAGGACCATGAATACGGTCCTGTCGACGTCGCGGTTGATGCGCTGCATGACCTCGACGCCGGCAGCGGTTTTCGCGCCGTTCAGCGATTTCATGACGAAATCGGAAAAGCTCAGAAAGACGCCCGAGACCACCGCGCAGGCGATGATGGAAATTTCGAGAAGGGTGAAAAACCACGTCAATGTCATGGCGGTCTCCGGTCAGTAAGGGCTATCTACGGTCAGTAAGAGAGGCCGCACGGGCGGCGCAGATAGGTGTCGTCGGTGAGCTGGCGCAGCATGAAGGCGGCGACATCGGCGCGCGAAATTTTGAATTTGAGGTTCTTTTCCGTCGGCGGGAAACCGTGCTTGTAGATGCCGGTCGCGGGCCCGTCGGTGAACGCCCCGGGGCGGACGATGACCCAATCGAGGCGGCTCTTTTTGATCAAGGCTTCCTGGGCCGGATGATCGGCATAGGCTTCCCGCAACAACAGCCCGAACATGATGTGTTTCCAGAAAAAAGTGAGCTGGGCGCGGCTCTCACCGGCGCCGAGCGTGGTCTCGCAGACCAGCCGGCGAACGCCGTGCCGCTCCATGGCATCGATGACATGCTTTGTCCCGAGGGAGCGGACCTTACCCTTGCGGCCCGCTCCGAGAGCGATCAACACCGCATCCGCACCCTGTACCGCGTCCGTGACCGCGCCTCGATCGAGGGCGTTTACGGCGAGGCGAATGAGATTCCCGTGGTCTAATTTCAGCGCCGCGGGCTTGCGGCTTACCGCCATCACCCGATGGCCCTCCTGAAGGGCCCGGTCGACCAGATGGCGCCCGATCGTTCCGGTCGCTCCGAATATTATCAGCTTCATTGCACATTCCTTGTGGCTTGACACGGTGTCAATTGACAGGCTGACAAATATGCGGTACTTGACACCATGTCAAGAGATAATTCCAAGACCCGAAATCGAATATTGAAAGCCGCCTTGAACCTGTTGGAAGCGAGCCGGGGCGAGGCCGTGCGCATGTCGGATATCGCCAAGCGGGCGGGCATCAGCCGCCAGGCTCTTTATCTGCATTTCGCAACGAGGGCGGAGCTTCTGATTGCGACGACCCACTATCTCGATGGCTTGAAAGGCAGCGAAGAACGCCTCGTCCCGAGCCGCGCGGCGCGCAGCGGGTCCGAGCGTCTCGATGCTTTCATCGAGGCCTGGGGCAATTACATCCCGGAAATCCACGGTGTCGCCAAAGCGCTTCTCGCCATGAAGGACACGGACGAAGCGGCGGCCACGGCGTGGCGCGAGCGGATGTGGGATGTGCGGCAAGGCTGTGCAGCCGCGATCAATGCGCTACACAGCGACGAGGCGCTGTCGCCCGACCATTCGCCGGATCAGGCGACGGATATTCTGTGGACCCTGCTGTCGGTGCGCACCTGGGAACAGTTGACCGTCGAATGCGGCTGGTCGCAGGAGAAGTATATCGAGACGCTCAAATCGATGGCGCGGCGCATGTTCGTGGCGGACCGACCGTCAAGCTGAAACCACGCCCCTTTTAGTCGGAGTAGACTATCGGATGGCACATTTTGTTGGTAATGGCGAGAAGCTTGGACTGCACCTGAGCCGCTGAAAACGGCTTGGTGATATAGGCGTTGACGCCGGATTGCTTGGCGATCTTCACCGATTCGATGTCATTGTTGCCGGTCACCATCATGAAGGGCATGTCGGGATAGACCGTGCGAACCTGGCACAGCAATTCAAGGCCGCTCATGCGCGGCATTTGCCAGTCGCAGATAATGATATCGACGAGATCGTCCGCGGCGTCGAGGAAATCCTGTGCCGCCTTGCCGTCCTGGGCGACGAAGGACTGATGGATGCCGAGCCCGGCGAGGACCATTTGGAGGAGTTTTGCCGCCGCCGGAGAATCTTCGACGACCAGCACTTTGAGTTCGTTCAAACTAGAAGCCATCTGCTCTCTCAACAAGCCAATGAGGTGTATTGTCCCGGTGAGGGCTCGAAGAAATCCGCATAGCGTTCCTTGAGAACCGCCATGGCCGCAACCACGGCCTCGTCGATCCGGGGAACCAGGCTGACGGCTTCTTCCAGCCGGTCGCCCCGGCAGGCTTTTTCCAGGGCCATGGCGACCAATCCGACACGGCGCATCCCGAGGCTGCCGCAGCTACTCTTGAGGCTATGGGCGAAGATTTGCACCTCCTCGAAGTCGCCGGCCTCGGCGGCAGCCTTAAGGCTTTCCATGCAGGTTTTTGCATCGGTTGCCTGGCAATTGACCAGTTCGATGAATTCGTCTTCCGAAAAGAAGGACTGCCAATCGTCCATGACGTGGAAATCGAGGATAGGTGTGCCGTCGTCAACCATATCGGCCTCTTTCGGGTTGGGATTTAGGGGTCAGCTCGGTAACCGTGTGGTGTGCGGGGACCTGTTCCGGCTGCCAGCGCTCGACCGCTTCGATCAGTTTCCGCCTGTCCAGGGGCTTGGATAGATAGTCGTTCATGCCGGCGGCGAGCAGCCGTTCCCGGTCGCCGGCCATGGCTTCGGCGGTCAGGGCGATGATCGGTATGTCCCCAACATCGCCATCCAGGGCGCGGATTTCAGCGGTCGCTTCCAGGCCGCCCATCTCCGGCATGTGAACGTCCATCAAAACCAGGTCATAGGAATGTCTACGCACCGCTTCGACCGCCTCCCGACCGTCATGGGCGACGTCGGCGCGATGGCCCGCCTTTTCCAGCGTCCGGGTAACCAGGATCTGATTCACGGCATTATCCTCGGCCACGAGAATGCGCAAGGGACGTACGCCGGTTCCGTCGGCGACGCCGTCGGATGAGCGATGGTCGGGAGGATACGTCTTTCGGTCGGAGTCTTCCTGGACGATGTCGCAATTGTCGGCGATGGCGTCGAACAGGACCGAGCGCCGTACGGGATTGCGGATATGGGTGACGAAATCGGTGAGTTCATGGGGATCACGGTTGCCGATCGCGCTGGCGAGGATCAGCTTGGTGGCGTCGAACGCCGCATTCTCGCGAATCATCCGGGCTAGCTGCACGCCGTTCAGCCCCGGCATCATGTAGTCGAGGATGGCGAGGTCGAAGGGCGCCTTGGCGTCTTCGGCGCGGGCCAAGGCCGCCAGGGCCTCCTCGCCGTTGGCCGCCAGGGTCACCGAAATGCCCCAAGAGGTGAGTTGCTTGCGGTAGATGATGCGGTTGAGTTCGGTGTCGTCGACCACCAGCAGCTTCAGGTTCGGCATATCCAGGGGCCGCGCCTTGCCGGCCGGCGAAACGGCGCCGAAGCGCGCGGTAAAGGAGACGGTCGTACCCTTGTTGGGGGTGCTTTCCAGGGTTATGTCGCCGCCCATCTGCTCGACCAGTTGTTTACTGATCGCCAGGCCGAGCCCGGTGCCGCCGTAGTTGCGCGTGGTCGAGCCCTCGGCCTGGCTGAAGCGGGAGAACAGAGTTTCCTGCCTGTCCTTCGGGATGCCGATACCGGTGTCCATGACGGCGAAGCACAGCACCGTATGATCGTCGTCCTGGCTTTCCAGGTTGACCTGGATGCCGACCGATCCGAGACGGGTAAATTTGACGGCGTTGCCGCCCAGGTTGAGCAGCACCTGGCGCAATCGACCCGGATCGCCCAGGCATGCGCTGGGGACATTCGGCGCGACGAAGGTGATCAGCTCGATATCCTTGTCCGACGCCTGAGCGCCGAGCAGTTCGGCGAGGCTCTCGATGGTGTCGCCGACATCGAATTCAACAGTCTCGAATTCAAGCTTGCCGGCCTCGAGCTTCGAGAAATCGAGAATGTCGTTGATGATGGTCAGCAGGGACTTCCCCGATTGCCGTATCAATTCGACATATTGCCGCTGTTCGTCGTTGAGGTCGGTGTCGAGCAACAGGCAGGATATGCCGATCACACCGTTCATGGGGGTGCGTATTTCGTGGCTCATGGTCGCCACGAATTCGGATTTTGTGTTGATTGCCTGCTCGGCCTCGGCCAGGGCGGCTTGCAACTCGGCCTCGACCAGTTTGATTTTAGTGATGTCCTGAGAAATACCGAAGGTTCTCACGATGTCGCCATTCTCATCGAGTATGGCCTCGGTATGTTCCGCGATGTGGCGAATTTCACCGTCCGGGCGCTGTAATCTGTATTCGATGTCATAGCCCGACCGCGATCGGTAAGCGTCGTTTATGACCGTTTCCACCCGGTCGCGGTCATCGCCGTGAACCTGGGCGAGAAAGTCCTCGAAACTGGCGGTTAATTTGTCGTCGTTGTTCAGACCGTAGATCCGCGAGTCCGCGCCCGAGCGATAAATCTCCCGGTCCTCCACCTCGTCCCACATCCAACTGCTGAGCTTGGCGATGCGCTGCGCTTCGTTGAGCAGCGCCTCGCTCTCGCGCAACGCGTTTTCCGTGCGTTTGCGTTCGGTGATGTCGGAGGAAACGATCATGATGCCGCCGTCGGGCAGGCGCTGCTCGTTGATCAGCATCCAACTGCCGTCCTCGCGCATCGTTTCCAAAGGCTCGCCGGGATTTGCATGAGACCTCAACCGGTCTCGCAGCCAGTCCTCCATCGAGCCCAAAGACTCGGGAAAATGGCCCGCCAGCGCCGCCGCGCGAAGAAAATCACGGTACGGGGTGCCGGGGACTGTGAATGTCGGGACTCTTGCAAATTGCGTGCGCCAGGCCGCATTGCTAAAGACGATCCGGTCTTCGGTATCCATCAACAAGAACGTGTTGGGGAAACATTCCACCGCGATCGACAGTTTTTCAAAAGACTTCAGTTCGCGATCGATTGGATGGCGATCGTCGCCCGGCTGGCCGAGGGATGCAGCCCGGCCGGAAACCTTCCCTGCGCGCGACACGACCGTCGACAGAGCGATCACCGCGCTCGCGAAGCCCATGCCCATCAAGGCCGCGAATATCAATTCACCCGAGATCATAACCCATCCGAATCTCATTTCGACTCTTGGACGGGATCGTAGACCGTGAATTATTAAGAACAGAATAATTTCTGTGAATTAAATTAGTAGTAGTGTTAATAAAAAGTGAACCTTGGTATGTTTATAACTACTTTTGTGTTAAGATTTTGTTTGTATAAATTAAATATCGTAAAATCAAATAATAGTTTCGATGTTTATTTTTGATTGTCTGCCTGCAAGTCTCTCTCAACACTAGGCGGCTTGAATTATTTGAATGGATCAAGCGGCTTTGCGGCGAGATGGGCGACGTGTTAATGATCAACCCTCCATCGCAAGGTTTCGCCAAATCATGAGCCCACAAAAGGGTATCCACATCGCTGCCTCCAAGGGCTCGGGGGATGAAAATTTTCCGGTCGGGTCGTGGCTTCTGCCGGCGAAACTCAGGCCTTATGTGGCCCGGTTCTATGCCGTGGTTCGCGCCGCCGACGATATCGCCGATCATCCTTCGTTGAGCGCCGAAGACAAGCTGTCCCGCCTGGGCGCCATCGATGCGACCCTCACCGGCGCGGAACCCACCACGGACGCCACGGACGCCAAGGATGAATGCGCGGTTGCCCTGCGCTTCTTGAACGGCCAGGCCAATGATACATCCACCGGCCATGCGCGTGATCTGCTCAGGGCCTTCAAGCAGGATGCAACAAAAAACCGTTACGATGATTGGGCCGACCTGCTTGGCTACTGCTGCTATTCGGCCAATCCGGTGGGGCGGTTCCTGCTCGATCTTCATGGTGAGGGGGAGGCCGGACACGCCGCCTCGGATGCACTTTGCGCGGCCTTGCAGATCATCAACCACCTGCAGGATTGTGGGGAAGATTTTCGCGATCTCGACAGGGTTTATATTCCGCTCGATTATTTCACGGCGGCGGCTATCGGCGTTGAGGCTTTGGACTCGCCCCGGGCGTCGGCGGAATTGCGCTGGGTGCTGGATCGCTGCCTCGATGGCGTCGATGAGCTGCTCGCCGAGGCGCGCCCGCTGGCCTCCCTGATCCGCCATTCCGGCATGCGGCGCGAGGCGTCGGTCATCGTGGCGCTCGCCGAGGCCCTGGCCGTCGAGCTGCGCCGCCGCGACCCGCTCAGCCACCGGGTGGTCCTGACGTCGGGCGGGAAAGTCGCCTGTGTCGTCAAGGGCATCCTGCGCGCCGGGTTCGAGAAGACGCCGTCAGCCGAAGAACGGGCCGCGACATTCGTGGCCGCCCTGGTGCGCCGCTCGGGATCGTCATTCTACGGCGCCATGCGGCTGTTGCCGAAGCCCAAGCGCCAGGGCATGTACGCCATCTATGCCTTCTGCCGGGTGGTCGATGACATCGCCGACGGGCCGAGCAGCGCCGATGCCAAGCGTCGCGATTTGGCCGCCTGGCACGACGACATCGAGGCGCTGTTTGAGGGCAGGCCCTGCCGCTTGCTGACCCAGGCGTTGGCGGGCCCGGTCGCGCGTTTCGGCTTGCGCCGCGAGGACCTGATCGAAATCCTCAAGGGGGTCGAGATGGACACCCAAGGGTCCCTGCAGGCGCCGAGCCTGGAGGAACTCGAGCTTTATTGTTCCCGCGTCGCCGGCGCCGTCGGTCTGCTGTCGGTCAGGGTGTTCGGCTGCGGCGATGGGCGGGTCGATGAATTCGCCCTCGCCGTGGGGGCGGCGCTGCAATTCACCAATATCCTGCGCGACGTGGCCGAGGATGCGGAAGAGGGGCGTCTCTACCTGCCCCGCGAGGCGCTGGATGCGGCCGGCATCACGTCGCGCGATCCCCAGGCCGTGGCCGCCGACCCGCACCTGCCCGAAGCCTGTGCCTTTGTCGCGGCGATCGCCCGAAAACGATTCGGGGAGGCCGAGGAATTGCTGGCGGCCATGACCGCCGCCGACCGGCGTTGCTTGCGCCCCGCCGTGGTCATGATGACGGTCTATAGGCGCTTGCTTGAGCGACTCGAGGCCGGCGCCTGGCGGGACCTTGAGCGGCGGGTCAAGCTGCCGCGCTGGGAGAAGATGTGGATTGCTCTGCGCTACGGCCTGTTGTAGAGGAACGACCGTATAACCATGAGGAATGATCGATGAGGGCAATAATTCTGGCGGCGGGCAAGGGGCGCCGCATGGCGTTTGAGCAGGGCCGCCTTCCTAAAGTACTGCTTGTTTTCGGCGGTAAGACGCTGTTGCAGCGGCATATCGAAATCCTGCGCCATTGCGGGATCGAGGAAATCGTCGTCGCGGTGGGCTATCGCGCCGATTTAATCAAGGACGAAATCGCCGCCCTCGGCGCCGGCGATTACGTCAAGACCGTGGATAATCCCGACTACGAGCAGGGCAGCATCGTCACCCTGTGGTCCGTGCGCGAAGCCGTCATGCGCGGCGGCGACGTGATCCTGATGGACGGCGACGTGCTCTATGATTATCGCATGATCGAGCGGCTGATGGCCTCGGATCACGGCAACTGCTTCCTGCTGGATCGCAATTTCGAGGAGGGCGAGGAGCCGACCAAGCTGTGCGTGCGCGACGGCTATCTCGTCGAGTTCCACAAGGTGGTCAATGTCGCCTATGATTTCTGGGGCGAATCGGTCGGCTTCTTCCGGCTTTCCGAGAGTGTTGCGCGCCGCCTGGAGCCGGCCTGCAGGCGCTATCTCGACGCCGATATGCGGTTCGAGCTTTATGACGAGGCCTTGCGCGGCCTGCTGATCGCCGATCCGCCCGGCACCTTCGGTTTCGAGGATATTACCGGGCTGCCCTGGACCGAGATCGATTACAAGGAAGATATCGATTACGCCAAGCGGGTCGTCTTGGAAAAGCTGCTCGATCACCGCCCCGAGAAGCCGAAATTATCGATCGTCGGGGATTGAGCAAATACGCCATCTTTTCGGTAACCAAATCGTGTTTCAAAAGATATCTTCTGTGTTGTGGAATTCTCCTGCAATTTCATTATATTAGCCTATCGCGTTATTTTGGGCCCCGGGGACGCGCGGCGCTTGTCGGCCGATGGTCGATAAAGAGCGGGGGTCGTCAGGTTGAATGGAGATGCCGACTATGGTTTCAAGCCCTTGCAAGTCACGACGGTGAAAGGTATTTCTAGGTTATGCTTAACCACCGGCGATTCGCTTTTGCTGTCTCCGGTTGGTTCGGGTGACTTTTTTTTGGTGAGTAAGGTTCGGCGTGGGGAGTTGTCCCGAAGAAGGTGGGTCGGGGGATGAGATGAAAAAGATATCAAACCGAACACCATTATTGGATCGGGTGAACGAGCCCGCCGATATGCGTGACTTTTCGATCGACGAGCTTAAGCAGCTTGCCGACGAGTTGCGCTATGAGACCATCGACGCGGTTTCCGTCACCGGCGGCCATCTCGGCGCCGGTCTGGGCGTGGTCGAGTTGACGGTGGCGATTCATTATGTGTTCAACACCCCGTCGGACCGCCTGATCTGGGATGTCGGCCACCAGTCTTACCCGCACAAGATTTTAACCGGGCGGCGCGACCGTATCCGCACCATCCGCCAGCCCGGCGGGCTGTACGGCTTCACCAAGCGCACGGAAAGCGAATATGACCCGTTTGGCGCGGCGCACAGCTCGACCTCGATTTCGGCGGCGCTCGGCATGGCTGTCGCGCGGGACCTGTCGCAAGGCTCCAACGATATCATCGCGGTGATCGGCGACGGCGCCATGTCGGCGGGCATGGCCTATGAGGCGATGAACAACGCCGGCTCCATGGACAGCCGTCTGATCGTCATCCTCAACGACAACGATATGTCCATCGCTCCGGCGGTCGGCGCCATGAGCGCCTATCTGTCGCGCACGATTTCCTCGAAGCCGTACCGGTCGATCCGGCATCTGGCGCGGGAAATGGCCAAGAAGTTCCCCCGGTCCATCGAGACCGCGGCGCGGCGCGCCGAGGAATACGCCCGGGGCATGGTGACCGGCGGCACCCTGTTCGAGGAGCTTGGCTTCTTTTATGTCGGCCCGATCGACGGCCATAACCTGGATCACCTCCTGCCCGTGCTGAAGAATGTCCGCGACAGCGCAGAGCCTGGCCCGGTGTTGATCCATGTGGTCACCCAGAAGGGCCACGGTTATGAACCGGCTGAAAAATCAAGCGACAAATTTCATGGCGTCGGCAAGTTCAACGTCATCACCGGCGAGCAGCAGAAAGGCAAGGCGGGGGCGCCGAGCTATACATCCGTGTTCGCCGATGCCCTGGTCGCGGAAGCCGAAAAGGACGATAAAATTGTCGGCATCACGGCGGCCATGCCGTCGGGCACCGGGATCAATAAATTCATCGAGCGCTTTCCGGAGCGCGCTTTCGATGTGGGCATTGCCGAACAGCATGCGGTGACCTTCGCGGCGGGCCTGGCGACGGAGGGCTATAAGCCGTTCGTGACGATCTATTCGACATTTTTGCAGCGCGCTTACGATCAGGTCGTTCACGACGTGGCGATCCAGGGACTGCCCGTTCGCTTCGCCATCGACCGGGCCGGACTGGTCGGCGCCGACGGCCCGACCCATGCCGGATCGTTCGATCTGTCCTACCTCGGCTGTCTGCCCGGTTTTGTGCTGATGGCGGCGTCCGACGAGGCGGAGCTTGTCCATATGGTGGCCACGGCGGCGGCCATCGACGACCGGCCTTGCGCGTTCCGCTATCCCCGCGGCAACGGAACCGGCGTTGCGTTGCCGGCTGTGGGCATTCCCCTGGAGATCGGCCGCGGCAAGGTGCTGCGCGAGGGCACCAGCGTGGCCCTGCTCAGCCTGGGTTGCCGTTTGCGGGAGTGCCTAGCGGCGGCGGACGAGCTTCAGGCGCTCGGCTTGTCGACAACCGTGGCCGATGCGCGCTTCGCAAAGCCCATCGATGAAGATTTGATCGGCCGCTTGGCGCGCGACCACGAGGTGCTGGTGACGGTGGAAGAAGCGGCGTGTGGCGGTTTCTCCGCCCAGGTCATGACCTATCTCGCGCGCGCCGGCGCCTTCGACGCCGGACTCAAGTTCAGGCCGATGACCCTGCCCGACCGCTTCATCGCCCACGGGACGCCCGACGGCATGTACCTTGACGCGGGGTTGGTCACCCCCAACATCACCAAAACCGTATTGGAAGCATTGGGACGCGGCAATGACGCCGTGCAGGTCCATGGCTGATACGACAAGTGATTTTTCCGATCAAGGTATTGAAGGCACCGTGAATCAACTCCAACGGCATATTTCCGTCGACAACGCGACGATTGCGCCCCATGGCGCTACCGAAGGCCCGATAAACGGCGCCAAGCGCATGAACGGCGAGCGTCTCGACGACGTCATCCATGAGGCGCTCGAAGGGCTGCGCGATATGCAGCTCGAAGACGGCGAATGGATGTTCCCGCTCGAAGCCGATGCGACGATCCCCGCTGAATATATCCTGCTACAGCATTATCTCGACGAGATCGATCCGGTGATCCAGGAAAAGCTCGCCACGTACCTGCGCGCCTGCCAGGGCGATCACGGCGGCTGGCCGCTTTACTATGATGGCGATTTCAACATGAGTTGCTCGGTGAAGGCCTATTACGCCTTGAAGATGGCCGGCGATTCTCCGGACGCCTCCCATATGCGCCTGGCCCGTGACGCGATCCTGTTTCGGGGCGGCGCCGCGCGGTGCAATGTCTTCACCCGGGTCACGCTCGCCCTGTTCGGACAGGTGCCCTGGCGCGCGGTTCCGGTCATGCCGGTCGAGATCATGCTGCTGCCGCGCTGGTTCCCGTTCCACCTCGACAAGATTTCCTATTGGTCGCGCACGGTGCTGGCGCCGCTGCTCATCCTCCATGCCCATCGCCCCCGGGCGATCAATCCCCGCGACCAGCATATAGCAGAGCTGTTTGTCACCCCGCCCGAGGAAGAACGTGATTATTTCACCCAGCGCAAAGGGGTCATGACTAATGCCTTTCTCGCCATGGATAGGCTTCTCAGAGTCCTCGAACCGGCGTTTCCGAAATCGGCGCGTCGCCGGGCGATCAAGCGGGCCGAGGAATTCATCGTCGAGCGGTTGAACGGCGAGCATGGCCTGGGGGCGATTTTCCCGGCCATGGCGAATTCCCTCATGGCGCTGGATTGTCTCGGCTATGAGCAAGACCATCCCCACCGCAAAGATGCCAAGAAGTCGATCGAAAATCTGATCGTCCTCAAAAACGGCGATGCCTATTGCCAGCCCTGTAATTCGCCGGTCTGGGACACCTGCCTCGCGGCCCACGCCATGATGGAGGCTGGCGAGCCGGTCGATTCGCCCAGCATGGTCGCGGCGATGAAGTGGCTGAAGAGCAAGCAGGTGCTCGACGTCAAGGGCGATTGGGCCTCCCAGCGCCCCGATCTGCGGCCCGGCGGCTGGGCCTTCCAGTATCAGAACGACTATTACCCGGATATCGACGACGCCGCCGTCGTGGTCATGGCGCTCGATCGGGCCGGCAACGGCGAAAATGCCGAGTCCGTCTCGCGCGGCCTCGAATGGGTCGAGGGCATGCAGAGCAACAACGGCGGTTGGGGCGCCTTCGATGCCGACAACGATCATCAGTATCTCAATTACATTCCCTTTGCCGATCATGGCGCCTTGCTCGATCCGCCGACCGTGGATGTGTCGGCGCGCTGCATCGGCATGCTGAGCCAGCTCGGCTACGGGGCGGAGCATCCCGCCGTGGCTCGCGGCCTGGCATTTCTCGAACGCATGCAGGAATCCGATGGATCCTGGTATGGCCGCTGGGGAACCAATTACATCTACGGCACCTGGTCGGCGCTCTGCGCTTTCAACGCGGTCGAGTCCTGCGATTTGAACGAGCCGCGTATTCAACGCGCTGTCGCCTGGTTAAAGGCGCGCCAGCACGACGATGGCGGCTGGGGCGAGGACGGCGCCACCTATTACCCGGAAATGCGCGATCTTGCCAAGGCGAGCACACCGTCACAGACCTCTTGGGCGTTGCTCGGCTTGATGGCCGCCGGCGAGGTTAAATCCGTGGCCGTGAAACGCGGCATCGATTACCTGCTCGAGGCGTCGCGCACGGATGCGGTTTGGGATGAGAAATTCTACACGGCGGTGGGCTTCCCCCGGGTGTTCTATCTCAAATACCATGGCTATCGGGCGTACTTCCCCTTGTGGGCGCTTGCGCGCTATCGCAACTTACGCCAGGGCAATCGCCAGACCACGCCGTACGGCATCTGAGTTCTATCTTTGAGCGGGCTCGGTATGGTGACCGGCCTAGGAATCGTCACAGGACTTGGAATCGTCACAGGATTGGCGGCGGAAGCGCGATGCCTGCGGCGCGCCTCCCAGCGCTCTCCCACGGCACCGCTGATTAGGCACGCCGCCGGCGATGCGCAAGCCGCGGCCCAATCCTTCGTCGCGGATGGCCTCGGCTGCTTGATGAGTTTCGGCGTTGCCGGCGGCCTCGACCCGGCGCTCAGGCCCGGCCAGGTGATTGTCGCCACTGAAATTATCACCACTGAACTTAATACCGGCACGGATGGCCGCTTCGAGTGCCAGGCCGCCTGGCGGGACGAATTGATCGACAGGCTGAGCCGGTTTTTGCCTCTCGCCGCGCCCCTGGCTGGGAGCGATGTGGCGATCGCCACGCGGCACGACAAGGCGGCGATGCATGCGCATCTCGGCGCCGCCGCGGTGGATATGGAAAGCCATCGGGTGGCCTGCGTTGCGGCGCGGGCCGGGCTGCCCTTCGCCGCCGTCCGCGTCATCGCCGATCCCGCCGACCGAGCCTTGCCGAGCAGCGCCCTGGCCGGGTTCAACGCCCGGGGCGAGACGCAAATCGGCGCTGTATTATGGGAATTGGCAAACCATCCCCTGCAATTGCCGGCTCTGATTCGGGTCGCCCGCGACAGTAATAAGGCCTTCTCGACCCTGAACCGTTGCGCCGCCCTGTTATTCGGCGGCGGGTAAGACGAAGTCTTCCGGTACCTCGGGGATGACTTCGGCCGGGCGCGCGTTGTCCAGGGGTATTTCCGGCGCCATCTCGCCCTCGGTGCGCGGCCCCTTGAGATGGACGGCGAAGGCCTTGAGCGGATTGGCGATGGTGTCGGATACGGCGGTCGCCTCATAGCCGCAATGGGCCATGCAGTTGGCGCATTTCTCGTAGGCCCCGGTGCCGTAGAGCGACCAGTCTGTTTCTTCCATGAGTTCGCGGAAGGTCGGCACATAGCCCTCGCTGAGCAGGTAACAGGGGCGCTGCCAGCCGAAGATGTTGCGCGTCGGATTACCCCAGGGTGAGCAGCGGTATTCCTGGTTGCCGGCGAGGAAATCGAGATAGAGCGAGGAATGGTTGAGCTTCCATTTGCGCCCCACGCCGAGGCGGAAGATTTCACGGAAAAGTTCCTTGGTCTTGGAACGGGCCAGAAAATTCTCCTGGTTCGGCGCCTTCTCATAGCTGAAACCGGGCGACACGGTGACGCCCTCGATGCCGAGATCGGAGATGAAATCGAAGTATTTGGCGACCTTCGGGGCGTCGATATCGCCGAACAGGGTGCAGTTGACATTGACGCGAAACCCCTTGTCCCGGACTGCCTTGATGGCGGAAACGGCGCGGTCGAAGACGCCGGACTGGCAGACCGAGGCGTCATGCTCTTCGCGCAAGCCGTCGAGATGGATCGAGAAGGTGAGGTACGGGCTGGGCTTGAAGAGATGCATCTTCTTTTCCAGCAGCAGGGCGTTGGTGCAGAGATAGACGAATTTCTTGCGCGCGACGATCCCCGAGACGATGTCGCCGATATCCTTGTGGATCAGGGGCTCGCCGCCGGGAATCGAGACCACCGGGGCGCCGCATTCATCGACCGCGGCCAGGCATTCTTCGGTGCTGAGCCGCATGTTCAGGATGGACGTGGGGAATTGGATCTTGCCGCAGCCCGCGCATTCCAGATTGCAGCGGTACAGCGGCTCGAGCATGAGAACCAGAGGATAGCGTTCGATCCCCATGAGGCGTTGCTTCACCACATAGGCGCCGACTCGGATTTGCTGGATAAGAGGAATGCCCATGGTCTGTCTATCCGTGGCTCGACAGCTCGACGGGCATCTTGAAATGGATGCGCTCCTCGACGCCGTCAAGATGCTCGACCTGGACGTCTTCCATCAGGCGCAGCCGCTCGATGAGGTCCTGGACCAGGGATTCGGGCGCCGAGGCGCCGGCGGTGATACCGACCGTCCCGACGCCGTCGAACCATTGCGGCTCGATGCAGGTATGGTCGTCGATGAGATAGGTCGGCACATCGTTATCCTGGCCGATCTCACGCAGGCGATTAGAGTTCGAGCTGTTCTGCGAGCCGATGACCAGGATCAGATCGACCGACTGCGACAGATCGCGGATCGCCTGCTGGCGGTTTTGCGTAGCGTAGCAAATATCGCGCACATCGGGTCCGACAATATCGGGAAACCGGCTCTTCAGCGCCTCGATCACGTCCCGCGTGTCATCGACGCTCAGGGTGGTCTGGGTGACATAAGACATTTTCGACGGATCATCGACCTTGAGATTAGTCACGTCTTCCGCGGTCGACACCAGATGGACCTTGCCCTCGACCCGGCCGATGGTGCCTTCGACTTCGGGGTGCCCCTCATGGCCGATGAGGATGATCTCGCGTCCTTCGCGCGCGTAGCGCTGGCCTTCCTTATGGACCTTGGCGACCAAGGGGCAGGTGGCGTCGATCACCGGCAGGCTGCGCTCCGCGGCCGCGTCCTCGACCGCCTGACTGACGCCATGGGCGGAGAACACAGTGATTGCGCCCACAGGCACCTCATCGACCTCGTCGACGAACACCGCGCCCTTGTCGCGCAGGGACTCGACCACATGTTTGTTATGGACGATCTCGTGGCGCACATAGACCGGCGGCCCATAGATTTCGAGGGCGCGCTCGACAATGGCGATGGCCCGTTCGACGCCGGCGCAAAATCCCCGTGGTGTCGCAAGAATGACTTTCATGGATTTAACCTTAGTGTTTGTTCTTGCATATAGCGCCCAGCATTACGCGATGCAACCACCGAGCGCTATTTCGCCTCGCGGGGCAGCATCGCCGGCAGCACCAACAGGGTGCAAATCAGGGTCAGTATAACCCCAATGGTCAGCAATTCGCCCATGGAAGCGGTGCCGCGATGGGTCGACACCGCCAGGCTGCCGAAGCCGGCGATGGTGGTGAGCGAGCTGAACACCACGCCGCGCGCCGTGCTGGTCGACAGGATCGAGGCGCGGCTTTTGGGGTCCGTTCGATAGCGATAGACGAGATGGATGGCTGAATCGACGCCGACCCCGAACAGCACCGGCAGAACGATCACATTGGCGAAATTGAAGGGCAGGTTGAACAGCGTCGACGAGGCGATGGTGAGCAGGGCCGCGAGCAGCAGGGGGACGACCACGAAGATTACGTCGTCGAGTCGGCGCATCAGGATGATGACCAGGACCACCACCGCCACCACCGCCGAGACCAGGGCCTGGATGAAGGCATCGACCACCGCATCGCCGGATTCGAGCAGGGATATGGGGCTGCCGACGGCGTCCGGCGCCACGCCGCGCACGGTCGCGACGAAGCGCCGAAGCGCCGCATTATCGGTCAGGTCGTCGGTCGGGAAGACCTGAACCCGGACCCGTCCGTCCAGGGCAATCTCGCGCTCCACCAGGGAGAGCGGGAGGTCGCTGAAGGTGATCGGCTCGACCGGCTCCAGCGCCGCGTAGAGGCGGCGAATACGCTCGGGGAAGCCGCCGAGCAGGCTGATCTCGATGGTCTCAAGGAGAGCGGCGACATCGTCTTGCGCGAGCAGCCGCCCGAGATTGTCCGACAGTGGTTCGGCGCCCGCGCCGCCATAACCATCGAGGGCGGCCTTGAAACTCTCCAGGGCCTCGCGCCGTTGGGCCGCGTCCGGCGGCGCCAGGGGGGTGCGCGCCGGCGGCCCCATGAACAGGGCGATATCGGCGATCAGCTCGAGTTTTTCCGCCTGATCGCCGGGCAGGTAATCGGCGATGGAGAGGGCCTGATAGACCCCGTCCAGCGCCTCGATCTCCTCGGCCAGGGAATCGGCCTCGGCGACCCCGTCGGTGAGAACGTCGATCGACCAGGGCGGGCGTTCGCTCTCTTTCAACAGGTCTTGCAAGGTGGTCACCGCTTCCGCGGTCGGGTCGTGCAGATTGAGCGGGTTGAAATCGAAGCGCGCTTCGATGACCAGCGGGATCGCCGCCAAGGCGACGACCACGGCGCCGATCCGCACCGCGACGCGGTATCTCGGCAGGCGTTCCTTGCCGGCGGGCTTGGCCGGCTCGGCGGGGGCCGCCGCCTGGCGCAAGGGCAGGACACCAAGCATGGCGGGCAGCACGGTGAAATTGGCGAACAGGCAGATGAACATGCCGGTGCCGGCGATCAGGCCGAGTTCCGACACGCCGGTATAATCGGTCGGAATGAAGACATAAAATCCCGCGGCCGTGGTCGCCGCGCAGAGGAACAGAGCGCCGCCGACCTCGCGCCCGGCGCCGGTCACGGCCTCGTGCTGGTCATGGCCGAGGCCGATCAATTCCTGGTAGCGCAAGCACATATGGATGCTGAAGGCGGCTCCCAGGCTGATGAACAGCACCGCGAAGGCAATCGATATGAGGTTAAGCTCGCCGACGGCGGCGGTGGCGAACCCGGCCGTCCAGATCAACCCGCAGAGCAGGGTGATCAGCGCCGAAAACACCAGCCGTGCGCTGCGCAGCCCGATGAACAGGATCACGCCGACTAAAAGGAACGACAGGGGTCCGGCCAGCTCGGCGCCGGCGCGGGCAGATTCAAGCTGGGCGTAGTTCAAGGCGACGCTCCCGGTCAGGCGCACACGCACACCCGCAGTCGCCGTCAGCCCGAGTTCCTCGACCACGGAGCGCACCCTGTCGAGGGACATTTTTTGCGGCTGAACAGAGGCGAAATCGAGGTTCGGCTGGACCACGAGATAGGCGCGGCGGTCGTTGATATCGGCCTCGTCGTCGCCGGAAATAACCGACCGCCATGAAAGATAGTAGGGCCGCCCCTCGAGCGCCGCCGCGGTCGCCCTATTGAGGCGCTCGAAAGCGGTGGCGAGATCGAAACTCTCAGCACCGTCCTCCTCCAGGGCGCTTTGCAGGACCCCGAACAGGCCGCGCAGGCTAGGGTCCTGGCCGAGCTTGCCGATCAGGGGCTGGACCTCCGCCAGATTGTCGGCGAGGTCGCTAAGCGCCTCCATGTCGAGATAAAGCAGGCCGTTGGTCGCGAAAAAAGCCTCGCCACCGGGCTGGTAGACGGTCTTGAAGATGGCGTCGTCGCGGCGCAGGCGCTCGGCGAGTTGCGTGGCGGCGTCCTCGGCGAGATCGGGCGTCTCGCCGTCGATGACCAGGATCAGGGTGTCGATGGAGAGCGGGAAAGCCCGGTCGTAATCCTTGACCGCCTGGCGGAACGGCAGGGTTTCGTCGATCATGTCGGTGGTGTCGGTGTTGATGCCGAGGTTCGACGCGGTGAACCAGAGGCTCATGGCGCTGGCCGCGATGGCGGCGGCGACGACCCAGCCGGCGCCGCGGTGCATCCCGCCGATCCATCCGGCCAGCATCCTGCCGGGCGCGTGATCCCTATCTCGTTTCATGGATTCATCCGGTGCGCGGTTCATTCGTGGTTGGCGTGATTGGCGTGGTTGGCGGCTTGCAAGGCGGTGCCGAAGACGCATATTGTCTATAGGAATTTATCATGCAGCGCATCCTTGCATTCGCCTTCATCGCCCTGCTGGGCCTGAGTTTTCCGGTTCGCGCCGCCGAATCCCCGGCCCGCGAAATCGTGACGGCGCTCCACAACACCCTGCTCGATGTCATGATGGCCGCCGACGCCCTCGGTTTCGAGGGCCGTCGCAGCTACATCACGCCGGTGATGACGGAAACCTACGACATGGCCTTGATCGCCCGCGCCTCGACCGGGCGCTATTGGCGCAAGGCGACCAAAGAACAGCGGATGCGCATCATAGACGCCATTACCCGTCTCAGCATCACCATCTATGCGGCGCGGTTCAACGGCTTCTCGGGCGAACAATTCCGCACCTTATCGGAAGAACCGGGCCCGCGCGGCACCGTGCTGGTCAAGACCGAGATCGTCAAAAGCGACGGCCAAACCGTGGCCCTCAATTACCTGATCCATGAGGTCGAGGGGATGTGGCGGATCATCGATGTCTATCTCGACGGCGTCTACAGCGAGATCGCCCTCAAGCGCTCTGATTACGCCGGTATTCTCAAGAGCCGAGGCTTCGACGGGCTGTTCGCGGAGATCGGAAAGAAGATCGCCGAGATCGAGCGCGAAGGCCGCCAGTGAGCCTTATCTATAAGGTGGGGTTGGCGCTGTCGGTGGTATGATCCGCCCCATGGCGCGATCAGGCATCAAACCCGGCGACAGTGCGTTCGCCGCCAGGCTTTCCAGGGAACTCGAGGGCGAGGTGCTGTTCGACGCCGCCAGCCGGGGGCGCTATTCGACCGACGCCTCGATCTATCAGATCGAGCCCATAGGCGTGGTCGTGCCGCGCCACGAGCGCGACGTGATCGGCGCTATTGCTCTCGCCGCCGAGGCGGGGGTGGCGCTTTTGCCGCGCGGCGCGGGCACCTCGCAAGGGGGCCAGACCGTGGGCGAGGCCCTGGTCATCGATTGCAGCAAATATCTCCATGGGGTGCTCGCGTTCGACGCCGATGCGCGCACCGTCACGGTGCAGCCCGGCATGGTGCTCGACCGGCTCAATCTCTATCTCGCTCCCCATGGCCTGTTTTTCCCGGTCGATGTGTCGCCCGCCAACCGCGCCACCATCGGCGGCATGACCGGCAACAACAGTTGCGGCGCGCGCTCGATCCGCTATGGCAACATGGTCCATAATGTGCGCGCCATCGACGCGGTGCTGAGCAACGGCGAGACCCGGCGGTTCGACGAAAAACCGGGCGACGATAC
>ERZ813253.91-NODE-91-length-33557-cov-31.392252_pt1 | contig 33557 bp, 30 predicted proteins | sample MGYA00520893_ERZ813253 | MGnify/ENA primary metagenome ERZ813253 (study PRJEB31669, sample SAMD00080414) | marine metagenome | biome: oceanic hadal pelagic zone biome; feature: marine hadalpelagic zone; material: sea water | place: Pacific Ocean:Izu-Bonin Trench...
ATTTGTTTCTTTGGCTTTACCGCAGTGGCAATGGCTAAACCCAACACCTATAGGTAATAAAATGTACTCAGTACATTTTTCTAATGAAAATAATGGCTGGATCAGCTGTTCGGGCGGTTTAGTACTTCATACAACAAATGAGGGACAAAACTGGGAAGTTCAAGATACACAAACAGGTAATTACCTGCGTGATGTGTATTTTATAAATGATCAAGAAGGCTGGGTAGTCGGTGATAAAAGCACTGTATTAAAAACAGAAGATTCTGGAAACACGTGGATTAGTTATAATAATGGAATAATGGAAAATGTTAACATTAATTCTGTTTTTTTTATAAATGATACGCTTGGTTGGATCTGTGGTGATTTTTTTGGTATTTATAACACAGCAAATGGTGGAATAAGCTGGGAAAGACAAACAATTCCAAATATTATGTTTCCGGATTTTGAAGAGATTCAGTTTATTAATGATCTTACGGGCTGGGTTGTTGGGTATGATGGTACATATTTTACTAATAACGGTGGCTTAACATGGCACCACTTAACTTACTGGAGTCAATATTTTTTTACTGATTTACATTTTATTGATGAAGATATTGGTTGGCTTTCAAATTGCTGCAGAATTATAAGAACAGAAGATGGCGGTGTTTCTTGGGAAAGTCTTTATTATGATTTTGAAGGTGATTTAATAGATATCCAGTTTCTTGACGAAGAAACGGGTTATGTTTTATCCAATGATTATGAAATATGGAAAACAACTGATGGGGGTAATAATTGGATACAATCAGAAGTACAAAGTGAAAATGACGACAATATAGAATCCTTTTTTATTTTGGATGATCAAAATTATTTCGTTGTAGGCAAATATAATTTATTATCTACAGTTAGCGGAGGAGACTACTGGAATAATAGTATAAATAACGCTTTGGATGATTTTTATACACTAAATGACATAGATAAAATAAATGATTCAACTTTTATAATTGTTGGTGATAACTCTTCAATAATTAAGGTAACCAATGAAAGTGTTTTAGAAATTATAGAATCGCCAAATATAAATAATGATCTTAATGATGTTTATTTTTTAGATAATTCTATAGGTTGGATAGTAGGTGATGAAGGAATTATTTTAGTCTCCACTGATCAAGGAGACAGTTGGTCAACTGTCTCCTCAGCAATCACTGAAGATCTTCATTTTGTATATTTCTTAAATAATAATGACGGGTTTGCAGGTGGAGGTCCTTATTTTGAAAATGGTGTATTATTTTCCACATCAGATGGCGGCATTACTTGGGAGTCTATTATCAGTGATACAATGAGCGTTTTATTAGATATACACTATAATGATTATAATAACAATTTATTTGTAACGGGTAAAAACGGTGTTCTTATTAAATCAACAGATGGAGGTAATTCATGGGAATATATAAGTGGATTTAGTGATCATTTATTAGAAATTGAATTCGTTGATAATAAAGGATGGATTCTTACAGAATCTGAAATTTATAGTTCAGATGATAATGGGTCGACCTGGTATACAATCAATGACGATTTGAGTGCATTAATTGATGTATTTTTTATTAATTCCAATATTGGCTTCGCAAGTGATGCTGTAGGTCAATTGTATAAAACTGAAACGGGTGGAATTATATGGGAGACATATTCCAGAGTTAGCACACAACAAATAAATTCTATGTATTTCAGCAATGACTCTTCAGGAATTATAACTGGCTACGGTGCAAATATATTGATCCATTCAAATATAGATAATTTAGAAATATACGATGAAGGCCCACATGATCAATTACCAACTAATTATTCACTGGAATTAATTAATTACCCCAACCCCTTCAACCCATCCACCACCATCCGGTTTTCGGTAGAGTCACGGCATGCTACGTCTCTACGTGTTTACGACATAACCGGCAGGCTGGTGGAGACGTTAGTGGATAGTAAGCTGCAAGCCGGTGAGTATGAAGTTGTGTGGAATGCCTCCAATCAGCCCAGCGGGGTGTATTTAGTAAGAATGACGACACCAAAAAGTGTTCATACGCAGAAAGTTTTACTTATGAAATAATGAAAAATTTGTGAAAGAAAAGCACCGTCGCCTGCGATTAGAAAACCTGACGACGGTGCTGGCACAATACCAAACCAAAATGGAAAGATATCGTGATGGAAATTAATCATGATTTTCTTTCCAAATGAAAGGAAACAGCCATGAAACGAATAATAACTATCTTAATTATTATTGCTTTAAACAGTCTTTATTCTGATCCGCCTAATATGAGCGGTGAATTAATGATTACCGGTTTACCCGCTAACACAACTGTATCTATAACTACGGGTGTCGTATGGGGAGCAGATTGGGAAAATTATCCACCCTTGGATCAAGAAATCTGGAATGATTTATTCAGCCTTCAATACACGACAACAAATACAGGTTCCCCAATTTATATTGAATTTCACGGTGATGGTGACGTTGGTGAATATGGTGACGGACCGCCTGAAAATGAAATAATAGGTTATGGATTATATACAATATCCATTGACGATGAAAACGGAATATTGCTTGATTATAGGGATTGTGATTACTGGGGTGAATATCATGATGATCTTTATGGTGATGGGGATGTTACTTTGACATATAACAGCAGTAACAATTCACTAACATCTCAAAATGGAAACGCCTATGATGAAAACAACCCCTTCGAAATTTGGACAGAGTTGAAAGATCCTGCAACTCAAAATACATCATTTTTCAAACCAAATAATCCGAGTAACCTGTCATATAGTATTGTTGGTGGGCACCCAAAATTGAATTGGAGCGGCAGCAGTTTACCTTCAAACGCCAGATATAAGCTTTATCGAAACAATGTTGTAGTAGCAACAAATATCACAACATCTTATTATACAGATACAGGTGTAAGTGTGCCGGGCACAAATAGTTTTGTTTATAAAGTACGCGCACATTTACCAACACCATATTCAGCGTCATCAACGAACACTACCAATAATGTTACAGTTAGAAGGGCACAATCAAATACAAACAATAAATCACTTTCTGGTCTACTACCTGTAAATTTAAATAGCACTAATTATCCCAATCCTTTTAACCCTTCGACACTCATTGCATTTGATTTACCGGTCAAAAGTAATGTCCAAATAACAATTTATAATATTTTAGGTAATGAAATAAAATCGTTTGGCAAACAAATGTTTGATCCTGGGAATCATTCTATATTTTGGGATGGTAAAGATAATAGCGGTTTTTCTGTATCTTCCGGTGTTTATATTTATATATTAAGAGCTGATGATGCAGTTAATAAACTAACCACCAGTGTTTCTGGCAAAATGATATTAGGGAGGTAGTTATGAAAAGATCATTAATCATACTAATTGTATTGTTATTTTTTTCCTGTACTCTTTTTGAAGATGAAAAAAAGGACAACACCGCAAGACAGCAAGAGACAATTGAATGGCCTTCATTGGCAAATTCTGCTTGGCCCATGCATGCTCATGATCCACAACACACCGGTCGCAGTATATATGCTGGCGCTACACATGGCACCGTTGAATGGTCGAATCGATTAGACTATTCCACTGATGGTTCTTCACCAATATTAGGTGAAGACGGTATATATATAGGAACATCAAGAGATCTTAAAAGTGTGTTCAAAGTAACAGAGTCTGGAGTTCCTTTATGGGATACCCCTCTTGTGGGGGCAATTACATCATCTCCTATAATTAGCAGTTCAGGGAATTTGTTTGTTTCTACCAATGGTTTTGATATGAATGCAGTACATTGCCTGAATAGCGATGGTAATATTGTATGGCAGTTGGAAACACCTACTAAAAATAAGTATTACAATCCTGTTTTAGATATTACAGGGCAATACCTGTATTTAATCCTGCAGAATGATATTTTAAAGATTAATGCAAATACTGGAAGTATAACAGACAGCATCACTGTTGGAGGAAATGTTGTTTTCCGCGGTATGTCCCCGGCTTTTGCTACTGACGGTTCAGTATTTTACGTTACAGGAGCAACATTTGCAAATGGTTGGGTCGATGGGAACTTATCTTTATTTGCTTTTGATACGATAGGAAATCATCTCTGGTCTTATGAAACGGGTCTTGAAGATGATAATTTCAGAACATCTTATCCTTCTATAAATAATGAGGGTACAATATTCTTTCAGTTCAGTACAAATCAAGCTGCTTATGTATATGCCATAAATCCAGATGGAACTTTAATGTGGCAATTTGAAGACGCTGCCAGTTGGAATTACGGGTTTAATGGTATTTCAATCGGAAATTATGGAGATCTATATTTGATTAATACCGATGGAGAGAAACTCCTTTCATTGGATGCAAATGGTATATTGCGATGGGAATTTTTTCTAGAGAATATTTATACAGATCCTTCTATTTTAAACAATTTTCCGAAATTTTCGGAAATTGCCCCCGTCATTGATAAAGACGATAATGTATTTGTTGCCATGGCAGCAACATATTATACAGATACGTTAAACTTTGCTGTCTATGACAAAGATGGCCAGTTATTATCCACCCTAGCTCTCAAAAATGATGATACAGATGATGTCCGGGATATTTATTCTATGCCGACTATTGGAAGTGATGGTTCAATATATATAGCTGTTGAAGATGGAAGGGTGTATAAAGTAAGATGAGAATTAAAGTTTAAAAAATGTCAAAATCAAAAGGCGGTAGTGATAATATTAAAAACCTTCAACCATTACACTGGAAAGAAAACAGGTCTAAAGGAGATAAATATCCAAAAAAATAATTATGTGTAATAAAGAACACTTCTCCCGGCAGGCGTCCTTCTTTCTTCTTTTTTTATTCTTTTTCCTTATAACCGCCTGCCCTGACCCGCCGGAAACAACATACTGCGGAAACCACCAGATTGAAGTGAACGGCAACTGCGAGTGCGCAGAAGGCTACTATTGGAATGAAGATCAGACAAAATGCCTAATGGATACTACCAGCCATAATTTTATTTGGGAGATTGATACACTAGGTATTGGAGGCAGTTACCTCAATGATGTGGCCATTATCGATGAAAATAATATTTGGGTGGTGGGGAATATTGAAACAGACACAGCTACATATAATGCCGCACATTGGGATGGGAATGAATGGGCGTTGATATTGATTGACAGGATAGTTGATTTTGACGGTATTTATGCATTTAATAAAAATGATATTTGGTTTAGTGATGGGTGTTTTATATATCATTATGATGGAACTTCATTTGAAAAACAATGGGAATGTAATTGGCAAGCTTATGGCACTGGTCAGGCTAACGTCATCTGGGGTAGTACCACTGATGATGTTTATTTTGTAGGCAATAATGGTTCCATTGTCCACTACGACGGCAGTGCATTTACACGGATGGAGAGTGGCACTGATATTGATTTAAAAGACATATGGGGAGTTATGAATGAAACAACAGGAGAGATAAACATTTGGATATGTGGTGATGATGATAATCTTGATCGTTCAATTGTATTAACTTTGGATAATGGAGAATGGAAAACTGTTTATGAACGTTATCCAAACGGTGGCGGAAATACACTTTAAATTCTACATCCATCAACTAATGACGCTGATAAAATTTAGCTGTTCTGTATGCACCGTAAATTTCACCCGTATAAAAAATTCCTGCCATGGAATAGTAAAAACTTTTTTGATAACTATGATCACTTTTGGATGCATCCATCGCTGAAGATGCTGTTATATAAACCATAAGGAAACCCATAAAGCCATCAAACCACCTGCCGGCATACATGCGCCCTGAACCTGGAAGAATTGCAGACAGAAGTCCTGCTACAACGGGTGATTTATTGGTTGAAGCATTTAAATGAGTCGTAGGGTGATCTATCAAACGACCATCCTGTTCATGGAATCCACCGCGGATATGTAATTGATTAAAAAATGCAGATGGATTACAGCGGACAATACGTTCGGCTGTCATGGGAATTCCTTTTATAATTCCATTTTCTTTAATGGCGATAGCACCGTATTGGCTGCAGCTGGGATAAAATTGGCAATCCAGTAAAGATGTGTTATGGGATAATCGCTGCCAGCCGGCGATGGGTAAAATGAGAATTTTTTCTATGAGTGTAGAATTTGACGAAGTTAAGACTGAATCTGCAGGGTATTTTGATTGGGCAAATAAGAGGGAAGTAATTAAGAATAAAATTTTCATGATTTTTGAAGATGTCCTCTAATACTGCGTGCTAATAAAGCAATGAGCAGCAAAGATAGTAAACCTAAAACGGCTGTTTCTTTAGCCGGAAAGAAAACCTGCAAGGAGGATTGCAAAAAGCCAATAGTTCCTTCACCTCCAAGTATCGCAGCTGATATCACGATTGCAGTTAGCATTTGTTCAGATCCTTTTTTAGCAACTTTGAAAGCAATGAATCCACCAATGGCAATGAGGAAAGCCAAGTTGAAACCTAAAAACAAACCAATTCCAAGAGGCATTAAATGTACAGCGGAAAGTTTACCTTTAAATCGAAAGGCTTCAATTATAATCGCCAAGATTAGACCGCAAACAAAAATGAGAGGGTGAGGAAGACCCTTTAGGTTCATTGCAACAATTTGTGCTTGAGGCGCAGGGAATTTCAGCGTAAATAATGTGTCTGCAATTACCGGACTTTGAATAACGCCAAGTAATAATGGTATCATTAATGCAACCACCACAGCAGCGACAAGATCGACTAACACTATTTGTTTATAATCTGTTCCTACAATTTGTGCTGATTTATAATCATGACCGATATCTCCTGCGATTGCCGTAGCTGTGGCAATGAAAAATGTAATAATATAGCGGTGTTCCAAGCCAAGTTCCAGATTAGCCATACCAAAGAAATATGTGATTAATAATGCTGATAGTAATCCGAATTGTTCTAATGGATCAATATTGGTCAACCCTGTCATTCGGCTAGCAAGATTTACGGTAAAAAATGTCAGAATTAAACAAAGAGCTGCTGCGAATAATGGAATGCCCATAAAAAATAAAATTAATCCGCTGCTGATTGCCATCCCCCAAACCCAGGGCTTTTGTTTAAAAATAATTGATTTGGAAGGCAGAGCCGAACTGGCATGTATAAGCATATATCCAAGGCCTGAACCAATCACCAGTCCCATACCAAAATTCTGAATTCTTGGGGTAGTGTCTATTCCGTCGAATATTGCTGTGAGTATTATTGCACCAATAACCGATAAAATCCCTCCAGCACCCCAAGAAAAGCTGTTCGCCGATCCCAAAATAATGCCTGTGGCGATGACCATCGGCATTATTAAGATCAAGATGGGTTGTGATCCTGCAGCACCAAGGTCGATATAATTCCAGTCGAGAGCATCTCTACCCAGCGTAAAAAGTGCGGCCAAAATTCCGAAAATAATCATAAGTCCAAAGCGATGATCCTGATTAAAGACTGTTTTGATTACTTCACCACCTGCGCGGCCAGCAGGAAAGGGCAAATTTTGTTTGACTATATATTCTTCACGTAGAGGAATGGATAAACCAATGCCAAGAATCGCAGCAGAAGCGCACGTCAAGACTAACCAACCATGAGAAATAAAGTTCGGATTTTCAAGAATGAGCCCAGGTAACGTAAACACAACAGCCGCTGCCATCAATCCACCAATTGACCCACCTGCTTGGGCAATATTTACCCGATGAGGAGTTAATGCATTAAATAGTTTTAATAGCCCCGCTGATACAATAATGGAAAAAATAATAGGCCAGGGCAATGCCCCCATTTTCAATGCAATGAAGGCACTTGTGAAAAAAAGAAACACGGCGATGATGACAGCAATTATAATCGTTTTCAACATGATTGAGTTTAGGAAAAATTCTCTTGAATTCTACATGCTTTTACGGCAATTTGAAGTAATGTCATGAGGAAATTTATTCTAATTCTGCTCCTGATTATCTCCAATGTAATGTTTGCAGACAATACGTTATATATTTTACATACCAATAATACCAATGGCGCACTGGAAAATTGTTATTGCCCGGATCATCCTTTTGGGGCAATTGAAAAGAGGTCTGTTTTTATTCATAATTTTATACGTGAGCATCCAAATACAATTGTAGTAGATGCAGGAGATTTCTTTTCAGTCACTAATCATCCATTTTTGGATAGCCTGATTATTGATGCATATAATTCATTACCTTATGATGCAGTCCTTGCTGGTGATCAAGAGTTATCACGGGAAAATTTTAAATTATATGCAAAAAAATTAAACCATCCATTTTTGGCTGCTAATTTTTCAAATCACTTTGATTATGGTTTAGAAAGCCACATCATTATTAACCGGGGAGACTATAAAATTGGTATAGTGGGAATAATCAATCCCAAGGTTTTTCGATTTTATCCGAAAGAAATTAAAGAAAGTATTAAACTGGAAAACCCTGAAGAGTCAATTAGTGCATTTATAAATGAATATTCAGATTCTCTGGATTTGATTATTGGGTTAACTCATCAAGGTTATGATAATGATGTTTCATTAGCAGAATCAATTACCGGTTTAGATATTATTGTGGGCAGTCATACACAAACAAAGTTGGATACAGGTGATGTTGTTAATGGAAGTTTAGTCGTACAGGCTGGAAAAGAAGGATACTATATCGGTGTTGTTGAAGTTCAATTTGATAATGACAAAAATATAAAAACCAAATCTGCTAGAATAGAAACTATGACTCTCATCATGCCAGATGATCCGTATATTATGGAACTAATAAATGCATACGAAAATGAGACTGGTCATATAAACCGTAACAAACTAAAACATCAAAAATCTGAATAATGGATGCTATTATACAAGCACTAATTGAAAATCCAGTTTATCTGGCGGTCGCAGTCGTATTGGCGGTTGTAATATTATTCGGTGTTATTCGCAAATTGATAAAACTTGTGTTAGTTATGGCTGCGATTTTGGTTATATATGTAGCTTATCTTGTTTGGACTGGCGAAGAAGTAGATATGGAAAGGATTAAGGAAGGCGTCCAATCTGCAGGAGAATCCATCTCTGAAAAAGCAGGTGAAATCAGTGAATCTATGAAAGAAAAAGTGGGTGAAGCGGTTGAAGAAAAACTTGATGAAAAGACGAAGGAATTATTTTCTCCTAATTGATGGCATCCCGCAAACGCCCTGTTAATAATTTTATAATTCCCTGCATAATTTCCATATTACTACTCATAATTTCATAAAAATCTTCCTGAGTAATTTTTAATAGCGTTGCATCTGTTTCTGATGTTGCATCTGCAGATCGTGGTTCATGATCCAATAACGCCATTTCACCCAAACAAGCTCCTTTGCCCAATAAAGCGATATGACGATCACCTTTATGGATTTTAATATCACCATCTACGATAATATATAATGAATCACCAAAATCACCTTCGGCAAATAAGGGAATATTTGCATTAAACTGTTCCTCTTCAGCAATTTGAGCCACTTTAGATAAATCTTCGGTGGGGATTGTTTGAAAAAGGTTTACTGTTTTTAACAGGATTGTTTTTTCCAATGTAGAATACATGGCTAATTCCTCTTTGTTTAATTTGAACTTTTGTAATTGATCATTATCTCGAACGATATCATCATACTTGGATATGATTTCTTTCAAAGCCAATGAGCCGACAATTTTATCCCAATCAATATTTTTTAATACGTTCGTTCGATTATGTTTTAATGTAAAATCTGTTGCTACTGCTGATGCCCATTCTTTATCACCTGAAATCATTATACTTAAATGTTTTTCCAAACTAATGGGTATTTCATTAAAATGTTTTTCACCAATCTTCGATAATTCTTCTGTGGTAAGTCCTTCAACAAAAGGTGTTATTAATTCTTTTTCTTCTCTTTCAAAAATATTGTCCAGCACTTCCAAAACAAATGGCATTTGCCGCTGATCTTGTTTTTTTATTGTTTGCAAATAAGACTCCACAGGTGTTGCTGGGGTGTCTATAATACCTAATTTTAAAAGGTTGGGAACTTGCTTTGATAGTTCATGCTGAATCACTTCATTAAGTGTATGCTCTTTGTCAACGTGCTCAACACTATTCAAAAAATCTATTAATCGATAAGTATGTTTCGATATTTTTTTCACTTCTAGTTTAAGTCTGTCCGCATATTCTTCAGCAAGTGGATCTTGACGAGCCATTGAAAGAAGAGTATCAATAATATCGCTAATTACACGTTTATCATTGCGCTCTAATAATCCAATTAGAGCATCGATAATTTCATCTGATCTAAATACTTTTGATGTAACAACTATACCGCGCAACAGATTTTGATCAATTTTCTCATCCGCTAAAACGGTCGTTAATTCAGAGATGACGGTTTCTTCTGAAAACTGTTGTAATGTATCCCGAGCGGTGGGGAGAGTCTTTGGATTATCCAGATTTGTTATGATAGCGGGAATCAATTCATCATTTTTTCGCTTCGCCGCAACTACTAAAGCAGAATTACTGGTTATTTCTGAAGGATCTTTCAGAAATTGCAAAAGTAAATTATGTGTAAGTATATTGTTTTGGTCTGATAAATGTTTAATGGCCATAGCTTGAATTTTTGGATCTTTACTACTCATTTTCCCTTGGATCAATTCTCTTGCTTCTTCTGCTTTTTCTGATTCCATGAATTGTAAAGCAGCAGCAGCTGTTATTTGTAATTCAGGATCCTCATCTAATAAGTATGCCTCCACAATAGGTACTGCAGATGCTAACTTTCGTATTCCGGCAATATTGATGGCGATATCTGCAAAATCATGATTCTGTAAAGCTTCCATTAATTCATCATCTGAAACCACTTTTGAATTATCTGCAGATAATTTCAAAATGGTTTTACTAACTTCATGATTTTCTCCGTGAAAAAGTTCATTCAGAGTTTTTGCCCATGGAGAAAGAGGAATGTCTTCAATTAATTCCAAGGCGAACAGCTGTTTCACTTCTTCTTCTGCGCGAAGTGCCTTTTCAATCGTGGCTACCATAGCGCTATCAGCTACATCCACTTCAAGTTCTTCAAAATTCAATTGTCGTTTTTCAATTGCTTTTTGCAATGCTGCAACATATCCGGTCTTTATTTTAAACGTGTAAACAATCCAAACTCCAGCAACTATTAGCACCGCTATACTCAAAAAATTAAGTGGAACCCATTTTGCTACAATAAATATTGATAACCCTGCAAACCCCTCAATGAATGCTTTTATTGTACCATCGATAACCGGTTTTTTCTCTTTTTTGGTTTTGGGAGGAACGGGAAGCCATAATAGCTGTACAGTAGTATTATTGACAGTGAATTTGAAAACCTGATCGGCAAATTTTGGGATAAAAATAGCAGCTAAAACTGGAATCATTAAAAAGCCAATTGATCCAGCAAAAAGAGCAAGTGGTAATATTAACATGCCAATTAAAACACCAAATCGAGACAAAATTCTACCCGTGAGAAAAAACTGCACAATAAAGGCTGCAGCCCCAGTCACAGCATAGAACATGCCAAAAAAGCTCACTAGTTCATCTTGTGTTTGATACGTATTTGATGCAATAATTTTAAATTGATAATCCACGTATTTTGATACAAAAGCCATCGAGCAAATCACTATAGTTAGCGCAACCAAATACCCATCAAATTTGATTTTACTTTTTTCTTTATGCTTGGCAGTTGATTTTGCAGGGCCACTATCTAAAAGCATACGATGTGGGCGAATCATCGTGGATGTTACAGCTGTAGCTCCAATAAAGAAGGAAGTAGCTAAAAGAAGTTTATCTGATCCGAAGGCTTGGACGAATGGACTAATGCTGGAACCGATAACCATAGATGCAATGGCTCCACTGCCGCTGATCAATCCAAAAAGTCGTTTAGCTTGCCGGGCATCAAAAACTTCTCCAGAAAGAATCCAAAATTGAATTATAGAAAGAACTATTATTATTTCTACCCAAATGTATAAAACTGGAATAAGCCAATCCTGCAGCAAAAATGTAAATGGAATTAAACTACCTGCAAAAATCAATGCTGAAAACATTATAACCGTAGTCAAGTCTTTGCCACGGGTTATTTTTGTATAAAAAGGGATAACACCTGCCATGACAATAGCAATGGCTACAAACATTAAAGGTAAAAATGTTTTTTCAAACTGGCTTAAGAAAAATGCATCTCGGGCTGAACCAGCAGTTATACCCATGGCAGTAAAACAGAAAAAGTGAATGAATAGGATTAAAAAGGGCCGTCCTTCACCTTTTTTAACATCAAATATTTTAGATAAGAAACTCACAATAAATTATATACCAATTCAGTCAATATTGATTGCTAATTCTTTTTCAATGTTAAAATTGAATCCAGAATAGAATGGACTGTATTTTGGCTTTCTTTAGTCACTGGTTGTTAATGGGTACGGATTAATCTATTTTCTAAATACATAATATGAATAAAATATAGTCAGATGACTTCAAGTAAACCAAGTTTATCTATATTGGTAATCTTCACAATGTTTAGTTTAATTGATAAAGCTATGACTGTAACGGATTATATAAATCAATAACAGGAAATGATTACACATGTTTAGAGAAGATTTATTAAAGGGAAAAACAATTATAATAACAGGTGGTGGTAGTGGACTAGGAAAATCTATGGCAGCCCGCTTTGGTGAATTAGGTGCAAACCTTGTCATTGCAAGCAGGAGACAGCAGGTAATACAAGATGCGGCTGATGAATTACGAAATACAGGTGCGGAAGTATTAGGGCTGACTTGTGATGTTCGAGATGTTGCAAGTGTTCAGACTTTAGTAGATAGAACCAAAAAGCAATTTGGGACAATAGATGTTTTATTGAACAATGCAGCTGGGAATTTTATTAGCCCAACAGAAAATTTATCCCCGAATGGATTCAAAGTGGTTGTTGATATTGTGCTGCATGGCACGTTCAACTGTACCCATGCCGTTGGGAAAGAAATGATCGCAAACGGCGGCGGTTCAATATTAAATATTGTTGCAACGTATGCTTGGACCGGATCTGGTTATGTGGTGCCGTCAGCGGCGGCTAAAGCAGGTGTTTTAGCCATTACGCGGTCTCTTGCAGTAGAATGGGCGAAGTACGGCATTCGATCAAATGCCATTGCACCAGGGCCATTCCCAACTAAAGGAGCGTGGAGTCGATTGGCACCTCCGGGACTTGGTATTGAGAAAAAAATGAAAAATCGTATCCCCCTCAAACGCTTTGGGGAACATATTGAATTGGCAAATCTTGCATCTTATTTAATCAGCGATGAAGCAGGTTATATTAATGGTGAAGTGGTTACAATTGATGGGGGTGAATGGTTAAAAGGTGCAGGCCAATTTAACGACCTTGATAAAATGCCAAAAATGGCTTGGAAAGCTATGGATGCTATGCGCAAAAAATCTAAAAAGTAGATTTAAAAAGCTCTATAATATAGACTCCAATTAGTTTATAAAGAATTATCGTATAAGGAACAGCTATCACAAATAATATAAAGGGGCTTGAGCGAAATTCCTCTGAATAAGGACTATTTTGTGTTTTATCCACAAGTTTTCTGAAGCCTTTCATCGTTAAATGCGCCAACCATCCGCAGGCAGAAAAAATGAATAAAATTACGATGTGGTCGATCCATGTTAATGAATTAAGCCATTGACCAAAGTTCATTGAATTTCTCTCAAAAGGGCTGCCCCATATACACCTGCAGAATCTCCAAGTTTATTTTTCAATATTGGTGTCAGGATATAGTCGCTAAATACTTCACGCTGAACCGCTTTAATCCCCTCGGAATAAAGAAAGTCGATTTTTGAAAGACCACCACCGAGGACAATGCAATCAGGATCAAGTATATCTATTATATGACTTAAAGCTCTGCCAAAATTATTAATAAATCCTTCTTTCCATTCAGGATGTTTCTTATACAAACCATTATCTAATATATCAGTTACGCTGTGGGTTTCTCCTGTTAATTCAGACCATTCTTTTTCCAGAGCTGTCCCACTGATATATGATTCTGTACAGCCTTTGTTGCCGCAGTAACAATCTCGCCCTTGTGGATATAGAACATGATGACCCCATTCTCCAGCAATAAAATTTGGACCTCTGTGTATTTTTCCATTTAAAATAATTCCGCCTCCTACGCCTGTGCCCATTATAACACCAAATACAACACCGCAACCTTTTGCTGCTCCCAATACTGTCTCCGCAAGAGCAAAACAATTGGCGTCATTTTCCATTAAAACTGGGATATCAAATTCTTTCTCTAAATCTTTTTGCAATGGTTTGCCAATGAGACAAATAGTATTGCTGTTTTTCATCACACCTTCAGTTGGGTCTATTGATCCAGGAGTACAAATTCCAATCTGATAAACACCATTGGAGTTATCTAATAATTCAAGGCCCAAATCGGAAATTCTTTTAACAATAGCTTCATAACCTTCATCACGATTTGTTGGGATCCTTTTCCGATGGATAGGATTATTATTTTCATCGATAACAATCCCTTCAATTTTAGTCCCGCCAAGATCAATTCCAATTCTATGCATTCATTGCCTCTTTTAAAATTGCTTTAAATTCAGATAATATCATTGCTGTTGCGCCCCAGACTTTATGTCCTGACAATGAAAAATAAGGGATATCCACATCATAACCACGAAGAATTCTACTTTCAGTTTTCATATTTGTATCATTTATAAGATCATTCATATTAACAGAAAATACAGCTGCTACTTCACTCGGTTCAGGAATTACATTTAATGGTACAGTTGTGACTCCTATAAAAGGATAAATCATAAAACCAGTTATACTAACAAACAAAGGAGTTAATGCCCCAAGGATTTTGATATTATCAACCAAGATACCAAGTTCTTCTTCTGTTTCTCTTAACGCTGTATCCGATAGATTTTCATCTGGTTCCTGTGCTCCGCCCGGCAATGAAATTTGCCCACGATGATGTTCAACCGTTTGTGTCCGCTCGGTCAACATAAAGCAGATATTCCCATTTTCTTCATATATCAGTAATAAAACGGCTGATTGAATCGCATCCTCTTCCGTATTATCAAATATATATGGCTGTTTAGCTTTAACAAGCATTCGGTACTGTTCATTTTTACCGGGCAAATTGCTTTCTAAACTGTTTTGCAGCTTTTGGGATAATTTATTTAATTCCATTGCGGGTAAAAGTTATCGTTTTTTTCATTAATCTGCCCGATGTTTGATAGCGTCTATGGAATTAAATCACATAATTTGGGACTGGAATGGCACACTGCTTGATGATCGCTGGCTATGTGTAGACGCAATAAATAAATCCCTTTTATTAAGAAATCTCCCTGTAATTGATGAAAATAGATATCTGGAAATTTTCTGCTTCCCTGTAGAAAAGTATTATTTAAAACTTGGATTTGATTTTGAAAAAGAACCATTCACAATTTCGGGATCAGAATTTATTAAAAATTATAATTCTCGTTTTCATGAACCCAAACTACATGAAGGAGTAATCCATTTGCTGGATTTTGTAAAGACAGAAGGGATTACGCAATCTATACTGTCTGCCGGGAAACAAGAATATGTAGACGATTGGGTCATTTATCATCAATTAAAAGACTATTTTATAAAGGTCTTGGGGATTGATAATCATTATGCTTCTGGTAAAACAACTCTAGGAATGAAATGGATTAATGAAATGGAATATGATCCCGACAAAGTACTCATGGTGGGGGACACGCTTCATGATCTTGAAGTTGCTAATGCAATGGGAATAAAGTGTGTGTTGGTTGCTCAAGGGCATACCAGCTATACCCGTTTACGAGATACAGGAGCTTTTGTATTTAATGATTTATTTGAGTTTAAATCGTATTTACAGAATAGCTTACCAGTTAACGGTAGCATTGGCACCTAATCCCGGCCCATAGAATATTGCATTCAGCAATAGTCGTTCAGATCCTCGGAAATATCCTCTAAAATTGGGTTGCGTGGCAAAAAGTATAACTTGACCATTTCCCAATCTTTCACGTGTAGCCCACGACCCATTCGCAATTCGGGCTTTTGCTTCCGGCCATAGTAAACCGCTTAATCGTAAATCTTCTTCAGGCGCTAATCTTGCTGGTGTAGCAGCAGGATCTTTTGTCATTAATACAGTTGATGTATTAAACAAAACAGGGACCATATTGCCACAGCCAAAATTAAGCCAGTGGTCAGGATCGAGGTTTACTCTCAAGATTGCACCCTGGGGGCTCAATTTTCGCCCAAGTTTATCTTTAGATTTTAGATCTTTATAAGTGGATTTCTCCTGCTTTTCATTTGCTTCTTTATCATCAGCAACTGATTTTCCTTCCCATAATTCTAAACTATCTACACTAATTTCAGATGCTGATTGATATTGATTTAGATTATAATTGTAACTATCTAATTCTTTAAGAATATTTCTTTTTTTCCTTACGCTACTCAACCCTGTTGCTGAATCAGCCAGAGAATTGGCTGTCCCGCCCAAGGCAATGAGTGTCCCGCCATCGCTTACCCAGTCCTTCAGTTTCTTTAATCCGTTTTCGCCAATCACTTGTTTTATTGAACTGCCCCGTGATGAAGGAATAACCAGTACATTATATTTTCTTAAATCAGTTCTACGTAAATCCATATAATTTAAAAGTGTTGTTCGTGTAGCTAAACGAGAGTCCAACAAATGCCATATTGCACCAAAGCTATAAGCGCTCGTAGGCGGTCCGCCCACTAATGCAATGCGTGATTCCTGAAGTAAATTCACTTTACGGCCACCTAAATCCGGTCCTTTTTCTGCAAGAGCTGTTCCTATGCCTACAATATTTATTTCGCTTTCTTGTGCAACCTTTCGAAGTAATTCATTATCTAATTCTGGATTAGATTGTTTGCGTATAAGAATGCTGCCCGCCGAATAATTATTCCCTTCGATTTGCACTGTTTCCTCAATAGCATAGATTTTTATGTTTTGTTCCATTAATCTTGAAATTGCAATATAAATGCCATCTTCAGAACCATCTATTATAAATCCATAGTCTGCCTCTGAATTTAATAAGTGTCCATTTCCAGATAATTTTGAATACGGTTCCAAATTTATACGTGGGAAATTCATTGTATGATAACCTTCGAGCCCAAAGGCTAATGGAAGGGACCATGCAGTAACATCATAGAGTGTAGAACCGTTATTTTTTAACACTTCATGACGTTCTTTTTCCATTGATTTAGTATCCAGTCGAATATCAAAATTAAGAATATTCTGAATCAAAGCTTTCAACGGTTGATTCACTTTAACCACTACTGCCCCGTTTTTAACAACTACGTTTTTGACTATTTTATTTTCATGAGATTTTGCTGATGATAATTTTAAATTTTTTTCAGTTGTATATACTTCAATCGATTGTCTTTGTAATGTTTCTACAAAATCATCCAAGCGATCCAAGTTGTTATTAAAAGGGAAAACAAATGCCTCATTAGGACTGCTCTCTACACTGGCTTTACGAATTTCATAAAAATCAGTTAGCAATTCTTCTCGGTGATTGGCTACAGTGGATAGGTTAGATATAGAACTTATAAACTGGTGGTGAACCGCTTCTCTGAATGTTGTTATTGAACCGTCTGGGCGTTTCACTTGTTGGCCCGACGTACGAGATTGTTCATACAAAATACCTACCACTCCTGCATAAATACCCCAGGAACTACCATAACCTGGATATATTTCCTCATTCCAATCCCGGGTATAATAACTCCAGCCAAATTGATCAAAAGCAACCGCTTGGTCATTTGCGAAACGATCCCACCATTTGTGAATTACTTTATGGTAATAAGGGTTAAACGGTTCGCGAGGAGGGTTGAATAAATACGTATCATAAGCACTCATTTCATGAGAGTCTACCAGAAATTGCGGTTTCCAATCTAAAATTGCTTGGACTTTACCTCGTGTTTCCGGATGAACAGTGGCGAACCAATCTCGGTTTAAGTCAAAAAGGTAGTGATTAGTTCGTCCCCAAGGCCATACACCGCGGTGATTCAAACTTTGTAAATCAGAATTGGGCACAGCACCTTGCCATTGTTGATATTGTGCTAAAATACGTTCACGACCGTCTGGGTTTTCCATGGGATCAATACCCACAATTACATTATCTCGGATTAATTGTGTCTGTTCATCTGTCCCTGCAGCAAGTTGGTAGGCAACTTGAAGGGCAGCGTCTGCACTAGAGATTTCATCCCCATGAATTGCATAAGCCATCCAAGCAACAGCTGGCGTTTTTGCTATTATGTTTTCAACTTTCTCTTTACGATTCATAGTACGAGGATCTGCAAGTTTGCTAATATTTTTCCTCAATTTTTCTAGTTTATTATGGTTTTCCACACTTGTAATTATAAGATAAATCAATTCCCGACCTTCGTAAGTCTGTCCATAGCTGTGCAAAGATACATTTTCAACTGTGGCATCTAAATATTCGAAGTACGTTTTTGTTTCCCAATGTCGAACAGGTCTAGAACCTAATTTGAACCCTAAAAATTCTGTTGGGGATTGGACTTCATTATTATACGTACCGTTTGAGTAAAAAGGTAAATTATAATCGCCTAATCCGGAGGTATCGTTTGTTCGCATAACTTGACTATAAAGCGATATTGACATTGCAAATAATAAGAAAGAGTATTTTATCATTTTATTTCCTGATTAAAATTAGAATGAAAATGTAAGGCCGATGGAAACAGTATAATCTTCTGGTTTAAAATATTCACTTGGAATCATCACGTAACCATCTGAATCCGTAGAATAAATAAAAGGAATATCTGTACCATAATATTCAGTATAATCTACAACAAAATAATACCCAAGAGAATCATCAATAGAATATTGGTAGCTCCTAACTACCTTTTCTACGTCGTACCTAGAATTGTAATCATATTCATAATTTATATCTAGAGTTAAAGCATCATGAAATGTCTGAAATGAAAAGACTATAATATTTTTTAAAAGATACTTTGAAGCATCATCAAATCGAGGTTTATAAAAGATTTGCCAATCAATAAAAAGACCTAATTTCTCAAAATATCGTTTGTATTTAGGTCTAAAAGAGTGTCTATAAAGTGTAGCTGATGTATCAACATTAGAATATTCTTCTTCTTCAAAAAGAGCTGCGTAACTGATGGAAAAGTAGGGCCCAAACCGATATTTCCCACCTAATCCAATATTGGCTCTTTTATCCAAGGCGTAAAGCGAATCAAATTCCAATTCAGCAAAAATAAAGGGAGAAAACGTCTGATTTGCAAATAAGTCAACTTTTAAAATTGCACTACCGTTATCTTCGTAAGGTTCTTTTTCATAAGTTGATTTAGCTCTATCAGCCGCAAATAAAAATTCGGTGTCAGGTAAAGACAAACCACCTAATTGAATATGCCCATATTTGGAGAGTGAAAACGAACCTTTATAATAATGATAGTCCAAGTTTCCTCTTCGACCATAATACGAACCTGATAATTTAAGGGCCATAGGTTCAGATAAAATTATAGATATAAAGCACATGTATGTAAAAAGTCTTTTCATGATTTTCTCATTATTAGTTTAAAAACAATACTCTTTTTAACATGTTGATATAAATCACATTATTACTAATATTTAATAATAAGCAATTTCCAACATTGAACTCACTTCATCATTTCAAGCTCTAAATCAACACCCAGTCCATCTGCTATTCGATTTATATAATTAAAATACCCGATTACTTGAGCAGCATCACTAATAGCATTTTGAGAAAAACCAGCTTCTTCCAACCTACGGACATCTGATTCGTTCATTTTCCCTGGAGTTAGGGTTAGTTTCTCTGCCCATGAACATAGTGTTATATCTTTTTGAGACAAGTCAGCCATTTTCCAATCGTGTTTCAAATGGTTTGCTAGTTCTTCATTATGGACTTCATCACGGAAGTCATCCCCGTGGGATTCTATTCAGTAATGGCATTGATTGATTTGCGATACAACTGTAGCCAGCATTTCCCTTTGGGCTCGGGATAAGTCTGATTCCCCATACATGATTGTCAAATACATCCGCATTGATATTTTTAATGTATCCGGGCTGCGACTCATAATTTTTAAAATATTAAACACTCTACCGGACCGACGAATACCTTTATCATATTCCTGTTTAACGATTCCTTCGGCATCCTCTATTTTTATAGTATCTATATAAGTCATCATTTCCCCATTTAATCTAATAAATGATAATCTTGTTCCATGCGCGCATCATAATCAAATCCTTCTTTTTTACCTTGGCGCCTACCCAAAATATATAAAGTCGTTCCAATAACTAGTCCAATGATTGTGAATGTTAATACATCCATTATAGTTAAAATAATAAAGTATGCCATGGATAATGCCGATATAGATCCAATAATATATAATAGCCATTTCGGTAATTGAACTCGTGCAGAATTATAAAGACGTTTATTTACATTTGGTAAAGCCATTAAAGCTATACCTTGAAAACAGTAAATAATAAATATGCCTATTAAACCAGCATTCATTAAATATCTCGAAGATTGCAACCATATGAGTGCTGTACAAATTATTGCGCTAATTATTAAACTAATATATGGGGTACGCCATTTGGGGTGAATAGCTGATAAAAAATTTGGCATAAGTTTGTCTTCACTAAAAACAAATAACATACGTGAGGGGACAAGGATGGATCCGTTAATACTGGTTAAAAAAGCACTCATTGCACCAATCGCAACTATTGAAGAACCCCAGGGTGGAAGGTATTGTGCAGCAACATCAGCCATAGCAGATTTGGATGTTGCCAACGTTTCAGCTGGTAGGACTCCGAAAGCAACAAAAGACATTATAAAGAAAATGAAAACGGAAGCTAATACCCCTTTTATAAAAATCATGGGAAGAGTACGTGTAGGGTCTTTTGTTTCTCCTGACACTTGTGCCAATGTTTCAAACCCTGCATAACTGAAAAAAAGCATAGGCATAGCTGCAAGTAATCCATCAAAACCTTTTGGTAATAAAGGATCATAATTGGAATAATTTATTTTTGGTATACCCGGGATTACAAGAATGAGTATACTTATTATGAGTACAATCAGCATGGCAGTTTGAAACTGTCCGTAATATTTAACTCCAATAATATTAACACCGTAAAAAAACAGTAAAACAATCGTTGCCCACATGCGAGGATCATGATGTGGCAGAAAATAGGTCATATATTCCCCGAAGCTAGTGGACATGAATGAAATAGCACCCACAAATGCTACCAGCTTCATCCACATTGCAATGAAGCCCAAGTAGTAATTATTAAATGTTCTGGAAATATGTAAATACGCACCGCCTGGACGCATGCCCAAGGGAGTCGACATAAATACACTATATGCGATTGCTGTGGATAATACGATTGGTGCAAAAAGAAGATACGCTAAGGGAACAGCGGATCCTGCAACAGCTCCCGCTTCGCCAGTCACACGAAAGATTCCTGCACCAACCAATATACCAATAATGGTTGCATAGCCTGAAATGGGACCTAGATCACGTTTTAATGAAAGTTGTTTTTTTGGTTGCATAATTGAGGGTAAGAAGATAGTGGTGGAAATTAACTGTTGTCAATAAACAAAGAACCCTGCAATTTTGCAGGGTTCTTTAATATTAAAGGAGCAATGAAGAACTAATTAATCATCATCATCGCTATTTTCTTCTTCATCAAACTCATCGACGTGATTTTCATCATCTTCATGAACTATGTCATCAGAAATAGTCATTGATGATTTAAAGTTTTCATTGCCAATGAATCAAGAAATATTATCCCCTCATCCATTTTGCTGCTGCCCAGCCAATAAGAATAAATATCCCCAACATAAGCCAGTTGTCCGTATTGCCGTAAGTGGTTACCGGAAAGTGGCTACTAATCATAATGAAAATAACGGGGATTGACATATACGTATTATGTTTTGAACAGTTTTTTGCTTTCGCGCCCAATAACATATCCGGTTGTTGATTGTTCTCTACAGCGGCAATCATTTTTCGTTGTGCAGGCAGAATAATCATCCAAACATTGGCCGCCATGATGGTACCTAATAATGCGCCAATATGAAACATGGCAGCACGGGAACTGAATATTTGATCCATCCCAACGAATAAACCAATAATGAGAATAAGAGAAATGGTTGCGCCAATGTATTCATTTTTCCCCAATGGAGATGACCACAATAGTCGATAAATACCAAATCCGATAATTAATACACCTATTCCAATTAAACTTGCGGTTAAGTCGCTCATTTCTGAATCCGGTTCCAGCATAAGCCCGCCCATATAATAGACAATTATGAGTAGAAAAAATCCGCTCAAAAATGTTAATGCGGATTCCCATTTAAACCAGTGGAGTGTGCGGGGCATTACTTTGGGCTTGGTTTGTTTTTCCACCAAATAAAATCCACCACCATGGACCATCCAAAGTTGGCCTGACACATTTTCATCTGCATTTGCATCAATTTCTAACGGCAGTGTTCGTTCCATCCAATTGAATAAATACGTTTGCCCAATCCAACTGATACCGGCTACGATGTGAAACCACCGAAATGCGAGATTCAAGAGTTCAGAAACTGTATATGTATACCACTCCATTTATTAACTTCCCCTGTAAGTAGAATATCCAAATCGGCTCAATAATAAAGGGACATGATAGAGGCGATTGGTATCTGTAATGTTAAAAATAATTGGAATTGAAGAGTAGAAACTATTCGGTTCAAAGTAAGATGAAACATCAAATGTTAAGCGATAGGTCCCCTTTGAAATTGAATCATTTTCTCCAATTAAATCATCAATTCGACCCTCATCATTTGTTGTCCCTTTTCCAATAGGTTTCCATGTGTCGGAATCACCTAATTTTTCCAGCACAGCAGGAATATTATTAGCCGGTCTCCCTTGAACTAAATCCAAAACGTGGGTTGTAATTTTACATGTCATGATTGTCTCCCTTCTAAAATCATTTTAAATGATCGTGTACGAATTTCATCCAGAGTGAGTCCTGTTTTTTCTGCATCTTTCTCTAAAATAGCACCACAACTAATACCTTGTAGAAAATAATTCAATAATGCTTGTCCTGTGGCTGCATCATCAAATACATCGCCAATCAATGTTGCTTGAGCCGCTTTGCCCATAAATGATTTTAACCGTAATGATGTGGAAGCCAATCCATCCAGAAAAAAGGAGTACACCGCCGCGTATCGTAAAGGTAATTGACTGGGGTGTAAATCCCATCCTTGGTAATAGCCATGTTTTAAAGAATGATTTACATTATTGAAATTCAATCGCCATGCATGATGCACCACGGATTTGTTTTCTTCTATTTGACGATCTGTTAATGGATTTCCATCACTGGGACGATGAGGGCCCACTGGCATTATATTGGTGGCACCATCGGAAAGGCGTATACCAGTACCGCCCAATGCAACCTGCATCATATGTCGTGCGAAATCGCAATTTGGATGGGTTAAACTTTGATACTCGGCTGTAATATTGGTAGATGCCGTATAATCATAGACACCAAAGTGTGCGCCAACACACCGACCATTAGAAGCATTTACCAATGTTAGTAATGCAGAATTTCCATTTTTATCTAAAATGGATTGTGGTGTTTCAATCATTAATTCTAACTTGAGTGCCCCCGAAGCCAGTTCTGTTTTTTCTTCTAATATTTCAAATAATTGAACAATGGCGGTAACATGTTCTGGGATTGTGACTTTTGGAATTGTGACTACAAAATTATTGGGTAGAGTCCCGTTTGTTTTTTCTGAAAGGGTAGAAACAAATATATCCAATGTTCGAATGGCTCTATTCTTTTGTTCTTCCGTTAATGGTTTTATTCGGATTCCGATAAATGGGGGAAGTGAATTTGAAGCCATGCCTTTGGCGACTTCTTCAGCCGCTAAAATCGCATGATTATCTTCTTCTTCATCTGGTCGATTTCCATATCCATCTTCAAAGTCAATTCGGAAATCTTCTACCGCTTCTCTTGATAATTTTTCTAAAACACGTTGATATACGGTATAAGCAATAAATGCAAAATGTTCTTCTTTACCTTCAGATAATTCGTTTATGAAATAATTTTCAAGGGTAGAAATACCTTCTTGGGAATTTGGAAGTTGATCATGCCCTTTTAGTTCAAGTATTTTTGCAAATTCCACAAAATTTGGCGCATATGCCTTGATATGATTTAATGCAGAAACGCCCATTTTCATGGCTGTTCCTTCCTTAAAAATATGGGCACCGCCATAAACGGTATGGACGGGTTGTCTTTTGGATGATTCGCCTGGATAGTTTTGACTAAAACGGGCGTTTGCAGTTTTAAGGTGTTGATTAATATCGCCAATATTTTCGGGCGTAAATGATGATTTCATAATAATAGTTTCTTTAATCGTAGTTGTGTGATTTTATTTTGTTCTTTGGCCGCATTTAGCATTTCTGTTTCTGCATTATTGTTGAACCTTATTTTTATGAGTGCCAACATTTCATCGGCAGATTTTCCTGTGGCACAGACAATAAAAATAAAACCAAATTGTTCTTCGTACAATTGATTTGATTCAGCTAAATTATTTAAGGTGCTTTCTGTTGCATTATCTACACCAGACTGTTCATTCTCGGAAATTGATTTTGTATTTTGAAATTTTTTCCGTAAGGAATCAATATTGCCAATTTTTGGATGATGGGTGAACGCTTCTAACCAATCTTCCGATGAAAGTGAAAACCAAATTGATTCCGCTTTCTCATAGATTTCATCTTCATCCTGAAATGGACGATTCTGATTCATTTTTTGAATCCAAATTTCGGCGCCACAGCATAATTCAAACTGTTCATTTGCTTCAGAAATTGTTAGTGAATTTAATGATTCAATTGTCATGATGCTTTACGGCCTAAAATCCTTAATCGGCTTACGCCGCCATCTGGAAAAATATTAAACCGAATATGGGTGATTGGCGAATGCTGGTTTAGGATAAAAACATTTTCCTGATTTCCAGCCAGTTTTGAATTGGGCAATAGTTCCATCCATTCCATGTTTTCATCGATAAATAAATCATTGGTTTTATCGGACTCATTACATCCTTCTACCGAACATGAATCGGGGAAATTTCCTTTAAAATGGAGAGTATCAACAATAACGAGTTCGATGTTACATGGAGAGCCCAATTTTAAAATTGACCAATCATACCCCGGCCCGCGTCGTCGTTTAGTTTCCCATCCATCACTCATATCGATACCTGTGGAGGGTTTTATTAAATTTTCCATATGGCTAAAATGCATATCACTACAGGAAATCATTTCTCCGCCATTATCAGCCAGTGCAAAATCGATTAATTTATTTTCGTTTTTGTTGGAATGATTAGGGTTTCCATAAACTCGGAATCTTGCCACGCCGCCATCGGGATAAATATGGAGTCGAAGGTGGGTAAAGGTTTGGTCGCTCGAAATACCAAATTTATTTTGGGAATTGCCCTTTAATTCAACTTTGGGTAAAATTTCAATCCATTCGCCCGTTTCAATTAATTCATCTAATCCGGAATATTCAGGCATGGTACATGCTTCTATAGATGCATGAGATGGAAAATTCCCCACAAAATGATGGGTATCAATATCTACTTCAGAAATGATGCCAGGTTTTCCCAACCGCAGAATGCACCAATCGTTGCCTTCCGTTCGTTTACGGCGAGATTCCCATCCATCCATCCATTTGCCATGGTCCGTATATTTATCTTCAATAAATACGCCACGACCTAGTTTAAGTAAGTTTTCTTTGGGTGCAAAAAAGTCGTCGCTGGCCAATAAAGTACGACCACCATTTGATTCTAAAGCGAGATCAATCAATGTATTATCCATTATTTTTTAAAATTATCTTCCCTGTTGGGTTTCCTAAAAATTCTCCATTTTCATATACCTTTTGTCCCCGAAGAAAAGTTGTATTCACAACACCATAAAGAGATTCACCTTCGTAGGGCGTTAATTTATTTTTGTGATGAATAGCTTCTTTTTGAATAATGTATTTTTCGTCCGGATTCCAACATACTAAATCAGCATCATACCCGGGTGAAATCTGACCTTTCTGTTGATCTTTGCCAATGAATATTGCGGGGGCCGTACTCATCCAATTAATGAGCTGATCTATGGAGAATCCGCGCGCTTTACACTCGGTCCATATAACGGGAAGTGTAAATTGAATGGATGAAATCCCGCCCCATGCTTTTTCAAAATTGCCCGCTTTCATGTTTTTTAATTCCGGCGTACAGGGCGAATGATCCGATGTAATAAAATTAATCATTCCTTTTTCTAATCCACGCCAGAGATTTTCTCTATTTTCACCTTCCCAAATCGGTGGCGCACATTTAAATCGTGTATCACCATCAGAAATATTTTCGGATGCAAAATGAAGGTAATGGGGGCATGTTTCAACAGAAATGGGATAGCCATCATTCCGCGTTTGAGCAATATCAGCTAAAATATCAGCGGATGATAGATGCACAATATGAATTCGCGCATTATATTCTTTACATAACTGTATGAGTAATTTTATCGCATTATTTTCCCAAGATTTTGGTCTGGAATCTTGAAAACTTTTATAGGTTTTATTCTCTTCGGACTGGGCTGTTCCATTCTCCAATTCTGCATGAACCAAAATCGGGATTCCTTTTTTAGATAAAACGGGTAACGCTTCTCGAAGGTGACTTTCTAAAATATTTGGAAATTCATCAATACCGGAAGGACTCAAAAAAGCTTTAAATCCTAACACACCCGCATCGGCCAACGGTTCGATATCTTGAATATTATCGGGAATTAAACCGCCATAAAATCCGCAGTCGATCCAAAGTTGATTTTGCGTGGCTACAATTTTTTGGTTGAGCGCATCTACGGTTGTAGTGACAGGAATGCAATTTAAAGGCATATCCACAAGGGTAGTGATACCACCGGCCGCAGCTGCTTTTGTGGCAGTTTCAAACCCTTCCCAATCGGTTCTTCCCGGTTCATTTATATGGACATGTGTATCCACAAGTCCCGGCATGACTACATTATTTCCCATATCTTCAACGGGACAATCAGTAGGAATTTCTGAAATAGAAATAATATCTAAAATCTTTTCACCACGGATTAAAATTGCCGCCGCTCTTTCTCCTTGTGGAGTGATCACACGTTGACTGGTGATTGCTAAATTTGGAGTTGATGCCATTTTAGCTGGTCATCTCAAATCTTAATTGTAATAATTGAGCTGCTACACTGATAGCAATTTCTTCCGGCGTATTACTCACCATTGGTAACCCAACGGGAGCGGTCAATCGAGAAATTTGTTGCTCGGGAATACCTTCACTTTTCAACCGTCTTTTAATTTCAGAAATTTTTGCCTGACTCCCCATTATACCAATAAAAGGGAATGGTTTATCCAAAATGCCCAATAAGCTACGAACATCAGACTTCACATCGGTTGTCATGATTACAACTTGGGTTTTTTCAGGTAAATTTATTTGAGATGCCGCTTTTTTAAAATCATCTAATATTTGAACCGAATCCGCAAATGTGTTTTGATCTAAAGTAGAAATATTTTCCCGTGTTTCAAATACAACCACATCATACCCAAGATTATTCATGATCCGGGATAATGCCAATGAACAATGACCGCCACCCCAAATTGCAATTCGATTAAAGTTCTTCAGCTGTTCCTGATAGCGCCAATTATGTTCGTCTTGTATCAGCTTATATTGAAATTCGTAATCATTTACTTTTTGTTTATGTACCGTCATACCTTCTGGAGAAATTGATAGTATGGCGGACTGACCTTCATTCAAAATTTGGATTATTTTTCCTACAGTTTTACCATCTTTTTTTGGTTCACATACATAATACAGATTGGTTTGTTTTCCGGCGCAAATCATTCCCGATTGTTCATCCGTTCCGGATTTTTGATGGTTGAGTGTGTGAATTTCCGGGATGAAATGTCCATTGGATAAAATTTCCTGTGCACGATTTACCAAAGTATGTTCCATAATGCCGCCGCCGATTGTTCCCATCATTTTTTTATTTTCCGCTACCAACAATTTGGCGCCCGTTGTGCCGGGAGAGTGGATGGTATGATGTACAACCATGGCTAAAAACACATTTTGTTCTTCGTTTAATAAGGATAAAACTTTTTTCCAGTAGGAGATTTTAGGATTGGCAGTCATTCAGAAACTAAAGAGCCATATAAAGCCATAAGTACTTTTTCATGGGTAAAGGGTGCATCAAAAGTTGAATTAAAATTTGGATTGAACGATTTGATGGCCTGATCGATGGCAAAATATGCACCGATTCCATACATGAGTGGCGGTTCCCCCACAGCTTTCGATTTTAGGATTGCCATGTCATTTCCATTGGTTTCAAGCGGTTCAATGGTTACCGTTTTTGGCACAGAATAAATATCCGGAATTTTATAGGTGGAAAGCGTGTTGGACATTAATTGTCCATCATTATTATAACGAAGGTCTTCCATGGTCATCCAACCCATGCCTTGAATCAGTCCGCCTTCAACCTGACCAAAATCCACACTTGGATTCATTGTTTTACCAAAATCATGAACAATTTTTACTGCATCAAAATCATAGGTCCCGCGAATACAATCAAGGGTCACTTGGGTTAAGGCCAAGCCATAAACATGATAAGCGAAAGGGTGTCCTTTCTCTTTCTTCATATCGAAGTTAATTTTTGGCGTGGCATAATGTCCATTTTCTGTTAGGCAAATGCGTTTTAAAAAAGCCATCATCACAAGTTGCTCCCACGTTAAATCTGTCGGGTTTTCATTCGTATAAACCATGCCATTTTTCAGGGTTATATCCTTGGATGAAACACCCAAATGGTCAGCGGCACAGGTTTTGAGTCGTTCTAATAATGTATTGCATGCTTTTTGTAACGCCTTTCCATTCAGATCGGCAGTGGAACTGGCAGCAGAAGGAGATGTGTTCGCAACCCGCGTTGTGTTGGTTGATTCCAGTTTAACTCGTTTTGGATCAATCAAAAAAACGTGTGCTGCAATCTGGAGCATTTTCGTATTGACGCCCTGTCCCATTTCCACGGCGCCGGTACTCACACCCACACTACCATCTGTATAAATATGGACCAGCGCCCGTGCTTGATTCATGGGTGTTTTTGTAAAGGATATTCCAAATGTCACAGGCATCAAGGAGAACCCCTTTTTTACATCTGTGTGACTTGAATTGAATTCATCCATTTCCTTTTCAATGGATCCAATATCAAATTTTGATTCCATCTCCTGCCAAATAGAATTCAGTTCCACTCCATCTGCAATTTGGCCATAGGGGAATTCATCTCCATTTATAAGGAGATTATTTTTTTGTAATTTATGTTTAGAAATGCCCAACTCCTTTGCTGCATGAGATAAAGCAGATTCAATAACAAACATGCCCTGTGGTCCACCAAATCCGCGGAAGGCTGTATTTGGCGGCAAGTTGGTTTTGCAGGAATAGGCAGTCATTTTCACGTTGGGAATAAAGTAAGAATTGGTGCCGTGGAATAGAGTTCTTGCCATGACGGCAGGGGACAAGTCAGCCGCCGCACCAGCATTTTGATAGAAAGTCGTCTCATAAGCCATGATTTTTAAATCTTTAGAAAATCCAATTTTATAATCGGAACTGTATGGATGTCTTTTACCCGTCATTCGCATATCGTCCAACCGGCTTAAAACCACCTTCACGGGTAAATTCAGTATGGATACACCCAGCGCCGCCATTACGGCCCATGGCGTTGCTTGATCTTCTTTGCCGCCAAAACCACCCCCGATTCGAACAACATCCACTTCAATTTTATGCATACCTACACCCAATACTCTTGCCGTTATTCGCTGAACAGCTGTAGGTCCTTGGGTTGAAGATGAAATTCGAATATGTCCATTTTCCATTGGAATCGCATAGGCGCCCTGGGTTTCGATATATAAATGTTCTTGTCCATTTGAATCTGCTTGTCCTTCAAAAATATGAGCACAATTTTCCCACGAATTTTCCGTGTCACCCAATTCAAATGTTCGGGGTGGAATAATTAATAGATCCTTTTGTTGGGCTTCTCTTGGATCAACAATTATGTTCTTTTTTGAAATTTTAATTTCAATGCATTTCCGTGCTTCAAAGGCAATTTGATCCGATTCTGCAATAATGAGTGCGATTGGTTGTCCCACAAAATGGACTTCGGTAGATGCGAATAATTGTTCATCGGGGATAATACCGCCAATCTGGTTTTCGCCAGGAATATCTTCATGGGTAATTATTTTAATAACGCCGGGAATCGCAAGTGCTTTGGAATAATCAACAGATGTAATGGTGCCGTGGGCGATAGGTGAATCAAACACAACGCCAAATTGCGTTCCCTGAATTAGGGGAATATCATCCAGATAAATGGATTTCCCCGTTACATGTCCTTTGGAATCAATATTTTTCATTTGAGTGAATCCAAGGTGAATTGGTCTGGGAAAAGTGTAATAAAATGGGCGTAAAAAAGTTGGCGAAGTAATAATCGTTTATAGTCTGCAGATCCCCGCACATCACTTATGGGATTGATTTCTGATTGTAGTATTTCATTGGCTGATTGAACAGTTTCCGGCGAAAGTGTTTTGCCCAAAAGGAAGTCACACGTTTCACGCAAATACAAAGGAATAGGACCCACTCCGCCGGCTGATAAATGTGTCTGTGTAATCTCATTTTCGGAAATGGATATTTGAATTGCCGTATTTACACTGGCAATATCAAGATGAATTCGTTTGCTTACTTTTTCAAAATTAAAATGGCTGTCTTGTGTTGGAAGTTTAAATGAAATGGTGGAAACAATTTCATCGGTCGACTTATCCAGATCTTTGTACCCTTTGTAAAAATCTTTTAAATAAATGGTTCTGTTTTGATCCTTATTTGTCAATTTTATTTTGGCGTTCAGTGCCAGAAAAAAAGCAGTAAAATCTCCAATGGGTGATGCATTTGCAAAGTTACCGCCGATTGTTGCCATATTCCGTATAGGCGAAGATGCCACCAATTTTATATGCTTCTTGAGTCGGGGAAAGGCAGAACTAAAAATGTCCGATTCAAGTAAATCTGTAGCGGTTGATCCAGCGCCAAGGGTACAACTGTCATTTTCGACTTCAATATTATTGATACCATGCGTATTTAAAATAAGATCCACATCTTGATCGATTAATTGGTCAAGTTTTTGTACATAAAGGTCGGTGCCGCCGCCCATAAGCGTTCCGTTTTGGGAATCATGATTCCCTTTAGGTAATGCATTTAGCATTTCAGGAATTTGGTTGAAATACGATGGAATGAATTTTTGTGCGATTAACCAATCCAGAGTTTCATTTTGATCTTTGTCAGTCAGGGATTCAGTAATATGCTTTGCGGCCCTTTCAATTGGTTTGTATCCCGTGCATCTGCAAATATTCCCATCGATTGAAGCAATGGCATCTTTATAACTTGGCGTTGAATTGGCCAAACAAAATTGGGTGAGCGATACAACAAATCCCGTTGTGCAAAACCCGCATTGAGATCCACTTTCATCCACCATGAATTGCTGGACGGGACTTAATGATTCCATATTAAGCCCTTCAATGGTAACCACGTGTTTTCCTTGCACATTTCCGAGCGGTGTTAGGCAGGATGTAACTTGTCGATAATTTAGTTTGCCATCAATCAATTCACCAATAAGAACAGTACACGCGCCGCAATCACCTTCTCTACATCCAATTTTGGTCCCTATAAGTGATTGCTCATACCGCACAAAATCAAGAAGCAGTGAACCGCTGGGTTGATCTGTTTTTACGGGTTTATTATTGAGAATAAATTCAATCATTAATAATCTATTTTGTCATCACTTTCCTGCCATTGTATAAAAGCAGATTGTGCTTCATCCCGTAATAACTGGATGGTAGGCAGTTTTCGTTCAGGAAAGGGTAGTTTCATTTCATGATAAATGAAATTGTCATCAAAATTTATTTCTGCTGCATCTTTTTTAGTATTGGCAAAATAAATTGCTTTTGGCCGTGCCCAGTAGATGGCACCTAAACACATAGGACAGGGTTCGCAACTGCAATATATTTCACATTCATCTAACTGAAAGGAGTCCAGTGTTTTGCAAGCATTCCGGATGGCGTTTATTTCGGCGTGGGCAGTCGGATCATTAGATTTTGTCACTTTATTCACGCCGGTTGCAATGATTTTTCCATTTTTTACAATGACGGCACCAAATGGTCCCCCGTTGCCAGATTGAACATTTTCCATGGATAATCGAATGGCTTCGCGCATGAATACTTTTTGTTGATCTATATTCATTTAATTATTTTGATAATAGTCTTCAACTTGGTTCATCAATTTTTCTTTTTCAACATCGGAGAGAAAACTGGCTTTAAAACTATTTTTAGCTAATTCGGTAATTTGTTTTTTTGAGAGATTTAAAGCAGCCGCAATCTGGATATAATTTTCATTCAAATACCCTCCAAAATACGCCGGATCATCCGAATTTATGGTGACCATTAATCCGGCTTCCATTAATTGAAGCATGGGATGATCTTTTAAATCGTCCACCACTTTTAATTCCAGATTAGACAATGGGCACACGGTGAGCGGTATTTGTTTTTCCACAATATGCTTGATCAATTGATCATCTTCCAAAGATCGATTCCCATGATCAATTCTGGATATTTTTAATAGATTAATTGCTTCCCACACATATGCCGCAGGACCTTCTTCGCCTGCATGAGCCACGGTGATAAATCCTTCATCCAATGCTTTTGAAAAAACATTCTCAAATTTTGAAGGTGGATGTCCCATCTCGGATGAATCTAATCCCACCCCAGCAATCCACTCTTTATAAGGTAAAGCCTGCTCCAATGTATCAAACGCAGCAACTTCATCCAAGTGGCGTAAAAAGCACATGATTAATTGGGAACTGATTCCCAGTTTTTCTTTAGCATCTTCTAATGCGCTATGAATTCCTTGAATAACCGTATCAAAGGAAATGCCACGGTCCGTATGGGTTTGGGGATCAAAAAATATTTCGGTATGAACCAAATTTTGCTCGTGTACTTTGGTGAGATAGGCCCAAGTCAAATCATAAAAATCCTGTTCATAGATAAGAACACTTGCTCCGGCATAATAAATATCCAAGAATTCCTGAAGATTATTGAAATTGTATGCTTTTTTCAATTCATCTACTGATTTATAGTTTATGGAAATATTATTTCGGCGGGCAATTTCGAACATGAGGTCCGGTTCAAATGTGCCTTCAATATGTAAATGAAGTTCCGCTTTGGGGATACCTTCAATGAAATTATGTATAGATATGTGATTCATAGTAAATATATTTTTATTGAATTTATGGAATATTCATCAAACCGTATTAGTTCATTATTTTTAAAATTAATTATGAATATAACCTTCAATTGAAATTAATAAATGAAAAAGGACTCTTTTATAAAGAGTCCTTTTGTCAAAGTGGCTCGGGACGGAATCGAACCGCCGACACAAGGATTTTCAGTCC
>ERZ813253.93-NODE-93-length-33521-cov-10.279362_pt1 | contig 33521 bp, 32 predicted proteins | sample MGYA00520893_ERZ813253 | MGnify/ENA primary metagenome ERZ813253 (study PRJEB31669, sample SAMD00080414) | marine metagenome | biome: oceanic hadal pelagic zone biome; feature: marine hadalpelagic zone; material: sea water | place: Pacific Ocean:Izu-Bonin Trench...
CCTTCAGCTTTATATACCCAGCATTTTCTCCAGTGTATAGCTGATATCAACGGGTTTCCCAATCTTTACATTAACAGTGTCCAGATAATCAAAGTAGTTATCTTTGGATATTTTAATTGTATGCTTGCCTTCAGTGGTCTTGAACTTTCCATCATAGATAGTGGCTGTCCTGCCATCCACTTCAATTTGAACATCATAGGTGGGAGGAGCCCCTTGGAAAGTTATATTTTCTGCTGTTGCAAACAGCTCATACTTAAACTCTGCCGTCTTGCCTGGAGTGACCTTAATTGTATCAAGATATTCCGTAAAATCTATTTTTGTTATGCTAATGATGTGTGTTCCAGGGTCAACCTGCAATTGTCCTGATTTATTGATAGTATTTTTACCATAATAACTTGAATAATTGACACTTTTACCACCCACCTCAACATTGACAATGCTAATATCAGGGTTTCCACTGAATTTTATATAGGTTGGCAGGCTTGTAAGTACGGCTGTGACCTCCTCCGACCCTTTGGGCAGAAGTTTGACAGATTTTGTATAGTCCTCATATCCTTCCAGCTTCAATGTAATATCATATTCCCCAGATGGGAAATCCTTCAGGATAAGGGGAGAGGTATCAAAGTAGTTGCCGCCTATATAAACTTCAGCTCCTGGCGGATCACTACTTATGTCCAGCGTAGCGCCGTAGCCTGATGATGCCTTGGAGGCAGTACCAGAGCTGATTTTTTTCTTATATGGGATTCCTAGTAGCTTATGAGCAATAGATTCTATGCCTTCTTTCACCAGCTCATCAATTTCACCTGTATGGGTATAAGATGCGCTCTGTAATGCCTCACCATTTTCTACATTTATAATCCTGCAGTCCAGGGTATAGGTCTTACCAAACTTACTTGCAGTCCCAATAACAGTAATATCTGCATTTAACAACTGACCAATCTCTACTGCGCACTCACTATCCGTACAGCCTGAATGCTGGAACTTCTGCTCTTTTAATATCTTGTCAATATTGGCTCTCTCAACTATGGTATAGTCACTGAGTTCAATCATTTTGGAAGTTAACCTTTGAGTGAGCACCTTAGCCTCCATATCAGTTATACCAACTGGCTCCAGATCAAGTACAGCCAGGTATTTCGCTCCAAAGAGGCTGGAAACCAGAAGGAGATATATGAGAATTTTATTTCTTAGCAACTGTTAGTTTATCCAGGACTTCTTTTAGTTTCTTCTCATCACCAGGAGCGTATCCATCATGGATATAATGCACTGTACCTTTAGCATCAATAACAACCAGTCTGGGTAGTGATTTAACGCCATATTTCTCAGCCACCTTACCATACTTATCCATCAGCACCTGAAGAGTAACGCCAAGGCTTTCAACCATAATTTTTACCTTTGCAGGATCTTCCTTCATCTTACTCTTACCCTGCGTAAGACCACTGACATCCACCAGGTAGAAGTTAATATCGCTGTAGCTTTGACTTAATGTATCAAGTACTGGCATTTCCACCCTGCATGGGCCACACCAGGTAGCAAAGAAGCTAAGGACTATTGGTCTTCCAAGTTTCAGGGTATCACTTAGAAAGAAGTTCTTCTCTGTAAGGTCACGGACAAAGAAGGTAGGCGCTTCATCTCCAACTTTGAGCTCGGCGAATGCTAAAGAGAAGAAAAATGATATTAGAAGCATGAATTTCATGGATATAAATTACGAATAAAAATTATACCTTTACCTCCCGCCCATATTGATTGCTTTTGGGTTAGCGGGTAAGTACAGCTTGGAAACAGATACAACAATCTGGAAAGGATGTTGAACTTTACTTCTTTTCACATAATTCCACCAGCACCCCGCCAGTGGACTTAGGATGGATAAAGGCAATTTGTAAACCCTCTGCACCTATTCGAGGACTCTTATCAATAAGCTGTACATCGTTCTCATTTAGATAGTTTAACGCCGACTGAAGATTATCAACAATAAGGGCGATATGATGCATCCCCTCCGGTCTTTTTCCAAGAAATTTAGCTATGGGTGAATCAGGAGATGTGGCTTTGAGAAATTCCAATTTATCCTTACCCGCATGATAAATGTCTGTTATAACCTGCTGGTTGTCAACCTTTTCCCTGCGGTGGAGGTCTAAACCTAAGAGCTCCCCAAATATTTCAGATATGCTGTTCAAATCTTTTACAGCAATACCCACATGTTCAATGCCTAAAATTTTAAACGGTAGTTTTGGCATGGACCAATCTCTTCGCTGACAAATCATATTCAAAAGCATCGGTGATTTCAACATCATAAAATTCACCAATATTCAGTTTTTCATCTACCCGGACAAAATTATCCACTTCCGGTGCATCTCGATAGGAACGGCCAATAGATGTTCCATCTTCACTATGTCTGTCGATGAGTACTCTTTCTATATTCCCAATGAGAGTCTGATTTTTTTTCCAATTCAGATCCTGCTGCAGCATCATGATGGCATCCATGCGTTCTGTTTTTATTTCTGTAGGCACATCATCTTTTAATGATGCGCCATGGGTTCCCTCTTCCTCTGAGTAGGTAAAAACTCCCAGGCGGTCAAACTCAATCTCTTCTACAAAACTATACAGCTCTTTAAAATCTTCATCTGTTTCACCGGGGAAGCCTACAATTATACTGGTTCGGAGAGAAATATCATGTTTTACCTTCCGCAAATCATCAATTCTTTTTCGAATACCATCCGACATAAGTCCTCGGCGCATATTTTTCAGCATTTTATCGGAGCCATGCTGAACAGGCATATCAATATAGGATACAAGCTTCTCCAGCTGCCCAAAGCGCTGAATCATTTCCTTATGTAAATGTGCAGGGTGGGCATAATGCAGGCGGATCCATTCCAGTCCGTTTACCTCGTTGAGTTCATCCATAAGTTCATGTAATGATGATCTTGGTGTAAGGTCCCAGCCATAGGAAGTAGAGTCCTGGGCGATAACCAGTAATTCTTTCACACCATTATCAGCTAAACGTTGTGCTTCCTGCACATTCCAGGCAACTGGCTGGCTTTTCTGCAGTCCACGCATAATAGGGATTGAGCAAAAACTACAGCCATTATCACAGCCTTCAGCAATTTTCAGATAGGCATAATGATTAGGCGTTAATAATGAGCGGAAGTAGTCAGGGTCATCTTTTGTATGGGCTTTTCCGGTGAGGTAGCTCAGAACTGCAGCATGGTCATCGGTACCAAAAAACGCATCTACCTCCGGGAGTTCTTCATGCAGTTCGGAGCCATAGCGATCTGAAAAGCATCCCATGACAACCAATTTTTCCACTTGATTGGACTTCCGCAATTCTCCTGCATCCAAAATTACATCTACAGATTCCTCCCTGGCAATATCTAAGAAGCCACAAGTATTCACGATGAGTATATCCGCATCATCTGATTTTTGTACGATTTCATAGTTCTCCTGCCTGAGTCCACCCAGTAGAATTTCTGAATCCACCAAATTTTTGGCACATCCCAGACTAATCATACATACTCTATTTTGTTCAGATTTAGCCATTTATCTTTTCTTTTTCAGTTGATATTAATCCGTTAATATAGCTTCCTCTATCAAAAGGAACCAAGTCTTCAACTTGCTCCCCTACTCCCAAAAAGTAGACCGGAAGATTCAGCTCTTTCATAATTTGGATAGCAATGCCGCCTCGTGCTGTACCATCCATCTTGGTTAATATTACACCCGTTAGGGGAATATATTTAGCAAATTCTCTGGCTTGTTGAAGTCCATTTTGACCGGTGTTGGCATCAATGGTGATGAGTACATCTACTTCATCCGTAAGTTTTAATATTACCCTGTAGATTTTCTCCAATTCTTTCATGTGATTGACCGAAGTATGCAAGCGCCCTGAAGTGTCCACAATGATCCTGTCCAGGTTTTTTGTGATTCCACTGGAAACCCCATCATAAGCAACAGAGGCGGGATCAGTAGATTTATCGTTCGCTGTTAAATGCAGGTTGAGCCGTTCCGCCCAGATACGTATCTGCTCTACAGCCGCTGCTCGATATGTGTCTGCAGCAACCAGAGAAACTGACTGGCCAGAATTGGAAAAATACCCTCCTAATTTAGCGGCTGATGTTGTTTTCCCCGTCCCATTTATTCCCACCATAAGAATTACCTTCTGTAATTCACCAACCTCATTTACATCAGCAAGATACTGTTGAATGCACTGCTGAAATCGATCTTTCCGGGTAATTTCAGCTTTATCCGGCGCTTTAAGCTGTTCAATTATAGAATCTGTAAGCTCCCAGCCAATATCTGCACCAAGCAATGCTTCTTCCAAATCTTCAATATCATCCTCAGTGAGAATGGTTTTTCCGGAGAATTTCGCAAAAAGATAGGATAACTTAGTACGAGTTTTCGTTAAACCTGAAATTGTTTTTTTGAGAAATGAAATCATCTTGCTTCTAATTCTTTAAAATAACCTAAATACCTTCGGATATATTCAAATGTACTAAACGCAAACAAGAGGGTTGAAATCAGGTAGGATGACCACAGAATTAAATTTGGTATATTCAGCGGATCTTTTAATAAAAATAATACCATCATGAGTGAGGAAATCCCAATAAACCATTTTCCTGATTTATTAGATTGAAATACCTCCTCTTGAGAAAACATTAAATATACACCGATAATGATGAGAAATATATCCCTTATTGCCAGGGTGAGAAAAAATAGCAGAAATGGTAATTTGTTGCTAATGATCAAATAAATTAATACAACCATCATACAGACCTTATCAGCAACAGGGTCAATTAGTTTACCAAAATTGGTAATTTCCCCTGCTTTTCGTGCCACATATCCATCTAAAAAATCTGTTAAAACAATGATGATAATGAGCGCAAAAGCCTGCCATAATTTCCCTGTCATTCCATCTGCAATATCTTCAAATATTAATACAAGGGGGATGGCAAGGAATATCCTGCTGATACTGATGGCATTAGCCAGGGTCATGATGCGGTCCTGCCGGGTTTGGAGGCGTTTTTTTCGTACCCTTTTTCTGTGTTTAAATCGCATTAATTATTTCGATGAGAATTAAATTTTAATGCTGCTAACAAGGAGTTCTTATAAACAGAATCAGGAAATATATTAAGCTCATCCTGTGCTTCTTCGGATACCCTGTCAATTTGGTTTTCCGCAAATTGAATCCCACCATGCTTTTCGATGAGTTTTCTAATTTTTCTGATTTCTGATTTTTTCACATGGTTGTTGAGTTGTCGTTTTACAACCTTTGCTTTTGAAGGAGGTAAATTTTCAAAAAGATAAATGAGCGGTAAGGTGAGAATATTTTTTTTCAGATCAAAACCTGCTGGTTTTCCTAATCCCTCAACATTACCTGTAATGTCCAATAGGTCATCCTTTATCTGGAATACCAGTCCAAATTTTTCACCAAAATTTGCCAAAGCTTCACGTTTATCATTATCTTCGGTTACCGTCATAACCCCTAATTTACAGGCTGCAGAAAACAGTGATGCTGTTTTATCACTCACCATTTGGTAATAGATTTCCTCTGTCATATTTTTCTTTATGGCTTTTTCAATTTGCTGAATTTCACCCTGGCTTAGTCGCTCTGCTGTACTGGATAAAATCTCCAAGGCATCAAAATCTTTTAAGTGAATCATATTTGAGAGGGCTTTTGAAAACATAAAATCACCTACTAAAATGGAAAGTTTATTCTTCCACACCCGATTTATAGACGGCCATCCTCGACGAAGATTGGCATCGTCTACCACATCATCATGGATAAGTGTTGCTACATGAATCATTTCAATAAGGGCAGCTGCACGATAGGTATTTTCATTGGGTTCCCCGCATAAGCCCGCAGAAAGCAGACAGAGACGAGGTCGGAGCTGCTTCCCTTTTTTACGGGAAATATACCTGATAATTGTATTTATTAATTTTACATCCGAATGGAGTGATTCTCTATAAACTTCTTCAAAACGAATTAGATTTTCACGAATGGGAGCTGTTACAATTTTTTGCAGTTCGGCATTCACACCAATGAATCCTTTGGTTTGAAAAGTTTACTAATGAGAATGCTGAACTCATATAAAATAATAAGGGGAACCACTATAAGAATTTGACTGACTGGGTCAGGCGGTGTAAGCACAGCCCCAAGGATGAGGAAAACAACTACTGCAAACTTGCGATATTCCCGTAAAAATGCAGGAGTGAGGATTCCAATTTTTGTAAAAAATATGGAGATTACCGGAAGCTGAAATAATAAACCGCAACCGAAAATTAACCAGAGCATGTACATGAGATATCCTTCCAGAGTGAAATTATAAGCCACATCAATAGTCTCTGCAGTCAATGAAGTAAAGAAGGCAAGGCTAAATGGAATAATTACAAAGTAGGCAAAACTCATCCCCAAAAGGAAGAATGCCGATGAAAATAGCACTGTAAAAATGACGGCTACACCATATTTATCTTCAAATGCCGGAGAAATAAAACGCCAAAATTGATATAAAATAACCGGCAATCCTAAAATAATGCCCCCAAATAATGCCACGGAGAGTTTCACCGTAAACATGCTGGTTATTTTCAAAACCTGTAAATTTAAATCAATTGATAGGGATTCAGTCGGATTGATAAGCCAATACATGATGAGATCGGAGTAGGCATAGGAAAAACCTGCCCCAATCAAAATAGCAATAATAGCTTTAATTAATCGCCAGCGGAGTTCTTCCAGATGATCCCAAAAGGGCATTTCAGGAGATTGATCTGTCATTTTTCTAATAATTGTTTGGCTAAATCGTAGGGTGATTGGCGATGATTATGTTGTTTTTCTAATTCAGAATTAAGCTCTGAATGGTTTTTGTCTTTCCAGAAATCATCCATTAAATCATCTGCAATTAGTTTCATTACCCTGTTTTTATAGCGATCATCAATTTTCATTTTTTGAACACCTTGAGTCTTATTAAATGATTTATGGGCGTCAATGGAATTCATAAGTTCCTCTATACCCTTACCTTCTGTTGCAACGGTTGCAACAACCTGGGGCAACCATTGACTTTCTTCAATTGTAAGTGTGGAGAGAATATTTTTCAGGGTAATCATCAGTTTATTTGAACCAGCGCGGTCAGCCTTGTTAATTGCGAAAATATTCCCAATTTCCATAAGTCCAGCTTTTAACATCTGCACCTCATCACCGGATTCAGGAACCAAAACCACGATGACCGAATCTGTGGCCTGAATGACATCCAGTTCAATTTGCCCAACTCCCACCGTTTCAAAAATGATTATGTCAAAACCGGCAGCGTCAAATATTTCCCCCACTTCCTGTGTTTTAGAAGCCAAACCTCCCCGACTGCCCCGTGTTGCCATACTCCTCACAAAAACATGGGGGTCTGAGAAATGGGAGGTCATTCGAATACGGTCTCCTAACACTGCACCTCCGGAAAATGGACTGGTGGGGTCAACCGCGATTACAGCAACCCTTTTGTCATTTTTACGAAAGGCTGAAATTAAATTATGGGTAAGTGAACTTTTCCCCGCTCCCGGAGGTCCGGTGATTCCTATTTTGTAGGCATTCCCGGTATTTTTGTAAATCTCAGAAAGAAGTTTTGCTCCTTCATCTCTGTTGTCTTCAATTAACGATATAGCCCGAGAAATTGATAGTCTGGATTGCCCACGTATTCCTTGGATTAGGTCTGGTAACACGAAGCAAATTTAAGGACTTAATCCTGTCTTATGTTGCAGGGTTTAGACGGTTTTATCAAATAGACGTTTAAAGAAAGCATAATCAGGAATGACAACCGTATGTCCTACTTTTGTAATCATGAGTCTATCTTCAAACAATTTTAAAACCCTGGAAACCGTTTCCCGTGAAGTACCGGACATATTGGCAATATCCTGCTGGAAGGGTAATTTTTCAATGGTAACCTGACCCTTACGAATTACCCCCATATCCTCCGCTAAATTCAGAATTGAAACACCAATTCTATGTTCAGCATCAGAAAGAGATAATGCTTCAATCTGTTGGTCCGATTTCCTGAGGCGTTTTGCCAGTTCTCCCATAAGGGCGAATGAAATTTTAAAATTTCTACGCAATAAACGAAGAAATTCATTTCTTTGAATTGCAATAAGTTCACAATTTTCCTGGGCTAATGCATTAGCTGAACGTGCTTCACCATCTAAAATTGCCATTTCACCAAAAATTTCTCCTGGTCCCAATAAGGACAAAATCACCTCTTTGCCTTCATCATTTACTCGAGTAATTTTTACCGTACCTATAATAATAATGAAAACTATGTCGCCAAATTCTTCTTCAAGAATAATCATACTATTCTTCGGGTAATTCCGAGGGGTACAGCTTTCCGAAACGCCTTCTAATTCCTCTGCATCTAAATCTTTAAAAATTGGGATGTTATTAAGATTGTCAGTTATCATTATTCATTATCCTTTTTAATATGGTTGCATTGCAAATGGTAATTACCGAATTCACAGACTAGTAAAATTAGCTGAATTAATTTCTTTTTACAATATTTTCTAATATATAAATGATTTTTTATTCTTTAGTCTTATAAAATAAATCTTTATTAAATTTAGAGGCTAATTTAGAATTAATTAATTAAACATTACTATGGGTGCATCAGGATCAGAGTTAAAAAGAGTACGACAATCACGGAGAAATAACCTTCGAAACCGTCATTATAAGTCAATGATGAAAACTTCAATTAAAAAGGTACTGGAAGCAGATAAGAAAGATGCACCAACCCTTTTAAACCAGGCAATATCAATCATTGATCGAGTTTGCGGTAAAGGCATTATTCATAAAAACCGTGCTTCTCACCAAAAATCTAAACTAACCAAATACATTAATAGCCTTTAGTCTGTAGGTTTTCGTTTCAGAACCCTATCTGCCGCAATTTGGATGGGGTTTTCTATTGTGGTTTTTGGTAGTTTGGTGAGTCCTTGGTTATGTTAATATCATGAGGATGACTTTCCTTCATCCCCGCACCAGTAATCCTGATAAATTCAATATTCTTGTGAAATTCCTTTATGGATTTAGTTCCGCAATATCCCATAGAACTGCGAACTCCACCCATAAGTTGATGAATGGTTTCCATTACATCACCTTTGTACGGAACCATTCCTTCAATTCCTTCAGGAACCAGTTTCTTCGATTCAGTATTCTGTTGAAAATACCGGTCTTTACTGCCCTCATTCATGGCTGCAATGGAACCCATTCCCCTGAATGACTTAAAACTTCTCCCTTCCCAAAGAATTATTTCTCCCGGACTTTCATTAGTACCAGCAAGAATACTTCCAAGCATGGCAGTTTCAGCACCTGCTGCAAAGGATTTTGCAATATCACCAGAATAGCGCATTCCCCCATCAGAAATTATTGGAATATCATTTTTTTGTGCACACTCAAATGCGTTTAATACGGCAGTTAGTTGCGGAACCCCAATACCAGCGATCATACGTGTAGTACAACTTGATCCAGCGCCAATTCCAACTTTAACAGCATCAACTCCCACATCAATAAGGGCCTGGGTACCATCTGCTGTGGCTACATTTCCTGCAATAATCTCAACATTAAGCTTAGATTTTAAATTCTTCACAGTTTCTAAAACACCTTTAGAATGTCCATGTGCAGTATCAACAACCAAAGCATCTACGTTTGCATGTACCAATGCCTGGGCCCTTTCCATAGTATCCGAAGATACCCCAATAGCGGCAGCCACCAATAGCCGGCCATGTCTATCTGTTCCGGCATTGGGATGATTTTCCTTCTTTAATATATCTTTCACCGTAATTAGTCCGCAGAGAGCGCCCTCATCATCTACCACCAATAATTTTTCAATACGATGTTTCTGAAGTACGGACTTTGCTTCTTCTAATGTGGTACCCTTTTTCACTGTTATCAAATTCTTTCCGGTCATTCTGTCAGATACCGATAAATCAAGATTGGTTTCAAAGCGAATATCGCGATTTGTGAGGATACCAACCAATTTCCCATCATCTACAACAGGCACCCCCGAAATATGAAAATGTGCCATTATATCCAGAGCATCCCGAATTGTTTTTCCTGATGTGATTGTCACGGGGTCCAAAATCATTCCACTTTCTGACCGCTTTACTCTGTCCACTTCTTTGACATGGTTTTCAATGGATAAATTTTTATGAATCACACCAATCCCACCTTCTCTAGCCATGGCAATTGCCATTTGGCTTTCAGTAACCGTATCCATTGCGGCGCTGATTAAAGGAATATTCAATTGAATGTTTTTTGTCAATCGAGAGGAAATATTTACATCCTTTGGTAAAACACTGGACAATTGAGGAACCAATAATACATCATCAAAGGTTAAGGCTTCTTTCATTCTAAACTCCCAACTAATTTTTCTATTTCATCCAGGATTTCACCTGATTTTACTAATTCTTTCATATTGGTATGATCAGGGTATAAAGGTCTGTCGATATCAAGAAAATCTACATATTTACGAATAATCTCTTTTGCTTTTTCAACGCCATTGCCAAAAGAGTACTCTCGGAAATCCAGAGCTTGAGCAGCAGCCATCAATTCAATTCCAAGAATTCCGTAGGCATTATCTAAAATCTGAAAATTCTTTATTGCCGTATTCATTCCCATGGACACAAAATCTTCTTGATCTGCGGCTGCTGGAATGGATTGAATGGATGCTGGCATGGATAATATTCTTTGCTCTACTATCAGTGTATCCGCGGTATATTGAGATAACATCAGGCCTGAAAACATACCTGCTCCTTTGGTCAAAAAGGCTGGAAGCCCCACATTTAATGCGGGGTTATTCAGACGGTTCATTCGCCGTTCTGATAACACACTCACCATTGTGATGGATACTCCAGTCATATCCATTGGTAAGCAAACCGGAGTCCCCTGAAAATTTGCTCCTGAAATTTGCGTATTATCTTCAGGAAAAAATATGGGATTATCTCCAACTCCATTCAATTCAATTTCAACCTGAGATTTTGCAAAGGCTAAAGCATCATGCGCTGCTCCAATCACTTGAGGTGTTGACCGCATAGAATAGGCATCCTGCACCTTACATTTAATTTTATTTTCGGCAAGATCACCATTTTCAACTAATTTTCTAATTGCCTTTGCAGATCGAATAGCACCGGGAAACCCTCTGACTTCATGGAGTTTTGGCAAATATGGTTTCATGTTTGCTTTTAACGCTTCTAATGACATTGCACAGGCTATTTCCGCCTGTTTAAACCAGCGATTGGTATCATAAATCAGAATTGCACTCATTGCTGTGAGTACATTAGAACCATTTATAATTGCCAAACCATCTCGTGCCATTAAACCGGGTATTGGTATTCCAGCACGCTCCATTGCTACTTTTCCATCCAGAAGTTCACCTTTATAATAGGCTTGACCTTCTCCCAACATAAGCAAGGCAATTTGAGACATTGGTGCCAAATCACCACTCGCTCCCACCGATCCCTTCTGACAGACAAAAGGAGTGACTCCCTTATTTAACATATCTACCATGGTTTGGGTAATTTCCAATCGGCAGCCTGATCGACCCTTTGAATGCACATTTATTCGTCCTGCCATTGCACCGCGCACATATTCTATAGGTGCAGGATCACCAATCCCGGCAGCATGGTTATAAATGAGATATTTTTGGAAATCCTGAATTTGATCATCATCTAACACAACTTCTGAGAATTCCCCAATTCCAGTGTTCACCCCATACATTATTTCCCCTGCCTGAATCTTCTTTTCAAGCATAATTCTGCATGTTTTGATGCGATCAATTGCATCTGGATGGAGTTCAATCTTCTCCCCAAATCGGGCGATCTTTACTAATAATTCAGTAGTTAATTGAGTATTTCCAAGTTCTATTGACATGATTTACTTTTACTTTAATTTAAAAATTATATTACCTCAACCTTAATGATTGTAATAGCAAAATAAATACTTGCTTGCAAGAGGTCAAATTTATTCTCCGTTTACTTATGCCTAAAAGAATTTTTGTGATTCAAGCAATAATGAGTCAACCGTATAATAAGGGATTGGATCTACAGGAAGAGAACCCAAAATTGTTTGTCCATAGCCCCGTTTATATAACCGCGTATCCCCTACAATACATATTCCTGTATCGTTCATATTGCGGATTAATCTACCAAATCCCTGACGAAATCTCATGGCAGCTTCCGGTACTTGATATTGCAAAAAAGGATCATCACCCCGTTGTTTATAATCTTCTATTTGCGCCTGAATAAGTGGGTCAAAAGGATTATCAAAGGGGGTTTTCACTATAAATAATATTTCCACCTTGTCTCCGGGAAAATCGACTCCTTCCCAAAAACTTGAAGTCCCTATTAGAATGGAATGAGGATGCTCTAAATAGCTTCTCACCAATACATTTCTACTTAATCCAGGAGCCTGGGCAAATACCTTACAATCACTCCCTTTGAATTTGGGTTCTAAATACTGTTTAATAACAAGAGTTTGTTTGAAGGAGGTACAGAGCACCAACATTCTCCTTTTTAATGACGTAAATATCCGTTCAATTTGGGAGCTAATTTCATTCATAAACATGGGATCATTCACATTAATGGATCCCCTAAAAACAAAGAGCTTTACCTGGTCATTATAATGAAAAGGTGAATGGTATACCCTTTCTTTAACATGATGATCAATGACCGCTAAATCCAATCCTACCTTTTCACTAAAATAGCGAAAATCATCGTTCACCATTAAGGTGGCCGAACAGAATACTCCTCCAGGGTATTTATTCAAGAGATTATCATAAATAAAACTACTCACCTTCAGGGGGGCAGAATTTAATGTTGTCAGGTTTTGATAATCGGATTGAATAAATGATGACCATTGTACTAATTCTGATTGAATATCTAAAGCGGCATTTAAACTTTCTAAACCTTCTTGTAAAATACCATTAATTGCGGTGAATTCTATGGATAATGATAGGGGGATATTTTCCTTATTTTCCTGAAGCAACGCATTGAATTTCTGGATGTTTTTCTCAAACCCCATTAGATCGGTTAACACCTCCCAGGGAGTTGGCTCAGTATCTATAAATTCTTCCTGACTATTTCGATAAAGTAATTTGTTAATATGATAATCTGACCGGCTTATTTCATCCCTTTTATTATCAAAATAGGAATTAAAAAAGTTATAAATTTCTTTTTGAATAATTTTACTTTCTGTAGCAAGAGAATTATATATCTTGAGAATTTCTGGATGTTTTTTCAGTGCATTCTTTTTCCAATTATCTTTTCCCGGAACAAAGAATTTAAATACATCATCAAATGATTTTGCACCAACCTGGGTAACAAGCTGGTCTCGCGTTACCGTGGCAAAATGATGGGCTTCATCTATCACATATATGAAATCAGCTGGCAGACATGAATTATCTCTCATCAATTCATTTGCAAAAAGAGAATGATTGATAATAATAATATCAGCACTTTCCACTTTTATACGAACTTTACCGAGGAAACAGCCGTCATATTTACTACATCGCTTGGATGAGCAGTACCCTCTTTCACTTCTAACGAGTGACCAAATCCTCTTTTGTCTACTGAGTTGAAATCCATTACATTCATTTATATCACCAGATTTTGTTTCCCACTCCCAAACCATCAATGGAAGAATATTTTCGTATTCATGGGGTTTAATTAAATGGTTGTGATTTGCTAAAAGGCGCTCTAACCGAGTACGGCAAATATAATTATACCTTCCCTTATATATGACCGCGTTCAAATTCTGGTCTATTGCTTTTGACAGCTTGGGGATGTCCTCAGTAAAAAGCTGACTTTGTAGATTTTTTGTATAAGTGGAAACTACCAGCGCAGTTTGTTTTTGTTTGGCTGCTAAAAACCCTGATGACAAATAAGCCAATGATTTTCCCAGACCCGTACCTGCTTCAGCAGTGAGAATTTGTCCTTCGGTGAATGCCTCGTAAGTATCATTAATTAATTCTGTTTGAGAAGAACGTTTTTCGTAGCCATTCCAGTTGACACTAATGGCTCCTCCATCGGTAAACCATTCCTTAGGACTTTCAGGAATAGCAACATTACCACTGCCAGTAAATTCAAATGTATTGTCTAAAATATTATGGTCAATTGGAGATGACATAAGTCCATCTATAGAATTTAAACGGACGGATGCTTTTATAATATTTGTAAATAATTTACTATTATACACTTCACTATTACTGAATAAGTTCTCAATCCGCTGAATAAGGGTAAGAGGTTTTGACAATGCCTCCTGGATTAAAAAAGTAAACAACTTACCTGTACACAAAGCATCTGCACTAGCTCGGTGTGCATTCTCTATTTTAATACCATAATAATCACAAAGCGATCCCAAATTGAAACTATTATGAAAATAAATAAAACCTCGAGCCAGGGAAAGTGTATCATACAATGGTAATTCTGAAATTGGAGAATTGGTCGTTGGTAAAATTTTAGTGATAAAACTGTAATCAAAATGGATATTTTGTGCTACCAGGGGAGTTGAGCCAATAAATTCTAAAAAATCAGGAAGAGCATCATTTATAGTTGGTGCATCTTTAACCATTTTATTGGTGATACCTGTAAGGGAAGTAATATTTTTGGGGATGGGTATGCCGGGGTTAATGAGAGTAGAATATTCTTCTACAAATTCACCTTTAATAAAACGACAGGCGGCAATTTCTGTAATTTGGTCTTTATCTGGGTTTAGTCCGGTAGTCTCTAAATCAAACGAAATGTATTCATCTAATTCAAGGAGAGGAAGAAGGTCTTTAAGAGTGTGCTCATTAGACACCTGCAAAAACCTTCAATACATCAATTATTAATGTGGGTTTCTTGAATACCGCAGCTTTAAATACGGATGTAAGCGTTCTTTTATCATGGGGTATAGACAATACTTTTTCAGCAATGGAGTCTAATTCTTCATTTGTTAATTTTTCGGTGGATTCTTTAATTTTGTAGAACCTCTCATGATTTTTCCCAAAGTCCTTTCTCATTCTTTTTGGATATTCAAGTAATCCCTTTTCTGAATAATCATCGTTTTGAATTGCCTCAGCTGCTACTTGTCCAGCAATCCACCCGCCTTTCATTCCAGCGACAATTCCTCCACCGGTCATAGGATTGATTTGATGTGCCGCATCTCCAACCAACATAATGCCATTTGCAACTGGCTTTTCCATTGGTTTAGCGCAGGGGACTCCCCCACACATTGTGGTGAGAATCGCTGCATCAGGATATTCTCTATCCATAAACTCATCTAAATATTTCTGTGCCGATTTATGCTTACTATACTTTCCACTGATACCAATTCCAATATTTGCAAACTTTTTTCCTTTTGGAAACACCCATATATATCCCCCTGGAGCATGATTCATACCGATATACATTATCATTTTATTGGGTTCAATATCCACATTCGAAACCGAATATTGAACTGCAGATTCCATATCTTTCATTCGCACTAAAGTTTTTAAACCTGCCCATCTTCCTACCCGGGAAGTCAAGCCATCAGCACCGATTACAATCTTTGCCTGAATTTGTTTTTCTTCACCCAGGTAGTCAAGTACTACTCCATTTGTTTGTCCATTATTTGCTAATACATTTTTCACATAGGCCTTAGTATAAACTTCAGCTCCAGCATTGGCAGCATATCTCGATAAGTCATAATCAAAAATACGACGATTAAGAATGTACCCAGTTTCAGCTGCAAAATCAATATCAACAGATGTTAAATTAGGGGAGACCAATTTTACACTGGTAATTTTTTCAGCGATCCAACTATCTTCAATTTCAACAAATTGTCTGAGTCCAGATTCCCCTACAGCTTCCCCACAGCGCACGGGATATCCAATATCTCTATCTTTTTCCAACATACAGACAGAAACACCACCCTTTGCAACTTCCCAGGCAGCCATGGAACCTGCCGGACCTCCACCCACAACAACAACATCATATTTATTCTTGAGCATGGGTCTCCAATACTTCTATTGGACATATTTCTACACAGAGGTCACAATCAATACATACGGGATGATCTATTTCAATGGAATATTCCCTCACCTCAATGCAATCCACGGGACAGACTGAAACACAAACACCACAATAATCACATCTATTTTCTCTTATGTTAATCATGTTCAACTAAAAATGTGGGATAGTGGAGATTAAATCTATGCCAATAATAATATTTACTAACATAATACGTAAGCACTAAAGGTACAAATAACCATGGATAAACGGATAGAACGAAAAAATTTAATATAAATATGGGGTATCTGATTGCCCGCAAAATATCTTTATCCATCCTGCGAATAAATGCAAAAATAAAAAAAGGAATGGAAACTAATGTTGCAGTTGATGCCAGTGGGTCATTATTTTCCAGGGCAATTATAAACGCAATAATAATAAATGCTAATGAGATAAAAAGAGTCAGGTTTTTCCCAAAAACAATAGGAAATGTTTTATCTCCGGATGTTGAATCACCCTTCATATCAGGCAGTGTTGTGAGCAGGGATACAGAGGAAAAACAGAGAACGTAGGGCAGTATAAAATTAAGCATCGACATATCCAACGGAATAATTGCTGCCATTGGCTGATTTTGCATTACGAGACTCCAACCTTCGGTAAATAAAAGTACCCCTACAATTGTATTTGCAAACCATCCTAATAGTGGTTTCTTTTTCCAATTAAATGGTGGCTGATTATAAACAATACCCCAAATCAAATAAATAATACCAACAAGTATGGCTGAAAACCAATTCACTACAATTAAAATTAACATTCCAACAATCAATAGTATTTTAGAAATTGACTGACTTTTATCAATGGCAATATACTTACCAACTAAAAATAGTTTTTGATTGATAGAATCACTTTTTTCATCAGAAATTTGATTTAAAATAAATGTTGAACTGCAAACAAATGTAATGCCTGTAAAAACAAAAAAGGTAGCCCATGAAAAATTGGATATCCATAAAGGATGGTCAAAATAATACATTTGCGCTGAAGACATTCCCATAACGACCATAACCCAAACTGAAAAAAACAATGTTGGCCTTAGAAGAAAAACTATATCCAGATTGGGGACTAGTTTTTTATGAACAGGATGGTGTTTTAGAAACTGCTTTATCATTTTTATCTTTATTCTGAATAGGATAATCACCCGAAAAACAAGCAGTACAAAAATTTGTTTTCTTTTGGGATGTAGATTCAAGTGTACCCTCCAATGATAGATATCCCAATGAATCTACATCAATCATTTTTTTGATTTCTTTTTCACTCCGATTACCAGCCGCCAACTCTTCAACAGTGGGAAAATCCATTCCGTAAAAACAAGGGTGTTTTACGGGGGGGGAGCTTATGCGAACATGCACCCTTTTAGCGCCGCTCTCCCGTATGAGTTTCACTAATTTTAATAATGTGGTTCCCCTCACAATGGAATCATCAATAATTATAACCTCTTTATCTTTAAGGACACCCTTAACGGTATTAAACTTCAGCCTTACGGAAACATCCCGCAAACGTTGAGATGGAAAAATAAATGTTCTTCCAACATAATGATTTCTGATCAATCCAATTTCATGTTTTACGCCAGATTCCTGAGAATAACCAAGTGCGCAGGTGTTAGACGAATCCGGAACTGATATAACGATATCCCCTGTTTCATCAGGATATTCCCTGGAAAGCTTTCGCCCGAATGCTCTTCTCATTTTATCTACACTTTTACCAAATATTTGTGAATCTGGTCGAGAAAAATATATATATTCAAAAATACAATGTTTGGGCTCCTGAGGCTCAGTAAAGGGTTGAGAATAAAATCCGTCATCATTTACAACTATTATCTCTCCGGGTTTTACCTCTCGAACATATTTTGCTCCTAATAAATCCAGGGCACAGGTTTCAGATGCGAATACAAGGGTATCCTTAAGTTTTCCCATACAAAATGGTCTAATTCCGTGGGGATCCCTTGCAGCAATAATTTCATTAGGCGAAAGGAGAATTAACGAGTACGCACCTTCAATTTTGTTAAGTACCTTTCCCAATTTTTCAGCTAAGGTATTTCCTTTTTCCCGAGCTAGAAGATGGATAATAATTTCGGTGTCCGTTGAGGTTTGGAACAATGCACCGTCATCCTGAAGCTGTTTCCTGATTCCATCAATATTTACCAGATTCCCATTATGGGCGATAGACAAACTGTAATCTCCCATATTAAAAGTGAGCGGGCCAACATTTTTAGGATCTGAATTCCCGGTAGTAGAATAGCGAACATGACCAATTGCTGAATCTCCAACAAGAGAATCAAATACATCAGGGTTTGAAAACACATCAGCGACAAGCCCCTGCCCCATATGTCTGTGTAATTCCTTACCATCCGAAGAAACTACCCCTGCTCCTTCCTGGCCACGATGTTGTTGAGCATATAAACCCATATAGGCTAATGTAGCAGCCTCTTTATTATTATGTATTCCTATTATTCCACACATAACTAATTTAATTTAACCTTTAATGAATCAATGTCATTATTAGACTCCAATCGTCTCACAGGAAATGTTGACAACTGGGCATCCACATAAGCATCCAGCATATTCCATACGAATAAGCCAAACGTCCACCACGCATATGTGTTTCTAAGACCAATTCTATTTTCTTTCTTTAATTCCATAAAACGGTTTACAACGAAGTATTCTGCCCCTATAAACCCAATTGCTTTCACATATTTTCCATTATATATTTGTCCCAACCCCGGAATTGCCCCTAATTTCCAAGCCAAACCAGGGTCCCTTATTTTTGTTGAATCTATATATCCTGCTTCCTGACCAGTACATATACTAAAGGCAAATAAAATAGCAATCCAATATTTCATTCCACATGACCAACGGCTTCAATTTCTACCCGGGCATTCATGGGCAGGGCTGATACTTGTACAGCAGATCGTGCTGGTGGATTGTCAGGGAAAAATTCATTAAAGATTTCATTAACCTGAGAAAAATGTGAAAGGTCTGTTAGGAATACCGTTAATTTTATTGTTTGTTGTAGAGAGCTTCCCCCGCCTTTCAGTACTCCATTTAGATTTATTAATACTTGTTTTACTTCAGATTTGAAATCCCCTTCTATCAATTTCCCAGACTGGGGGTTAATTGGGATTTGACCGGATGTAAACACAAAATTATCAAATTTAATCCCCTGCGAATAAGTACCTATGGCTTTAGGAGCCTCTGTTGTATGGATAACAACCTTATCCAAGAGAATCCTCCAGGCACCATAAAGGCAAGCCTATTCCCAGATTGATTTCACGATTAATATTTTCACTTCCCAATTGCATTATAAATTCACCTGCAGCCGTAATTTTTGCATCAAACAGATGTCCACCAAAGACTTTGTAATCTGTATCGCTAAAGGTTATATGGGTATGAGAAAAAGGCTTCCCCGCCTTCATTGTAATATTCCCAATTAAAGAAGTAAGCTCATATTCGCCCTTAAATAATTTACGATGGTAGGTTTTATCTTCAAGTGAATAATAGCCGACTTCTGGATTTTCCAATGCTCCTATTCCATTCAGCCATGCACAACCCACACCCTTTACTTCTGCGAAGGATTCAAATGTTTTGTTTATGCTATCGCCTTTTGCCAATGTCATAAAAACCCGTGATTCATCTATTCTGTATTGCATGGTGTCCATCTCAAATCTAGTTCCCTATTTGCTTTTGTCTCATCTAATCGTGTCACGGGAGTTGTTATTGGTGCTTCACGGATAAGATCAGGATCTACATTTATATTATCATTTATTTTCAGCATAACCTCAATAAATCTATCCAGTGTTTCTTTTGTTTCTGATTCAGTTGGTTCAATCATCATTGCTTCCGGCACATTATTTGGAAAATAAATTGTTGGTGCATGAAAACCATAATCTAATAATGCTTTTGCAATATCCAATGCTTTTACTCCTTTGGCTTTTTGGTTAATTCCGGATGCAACAAACTCATGTAAAGTTCCTTCCGTGAAAGGAATATTATAAACATCTTTAAGTTTATTTTTTAAATAATTGGCGTTGATAATGGCATTGCGGGTCATGGATTTTAGTCCTTCATCTCCAAGCATTCGAATGTATACATAGGCTCTAACCAATATACCAAAATTACCAAAAAAGGTATGGAGCCGCCCAATGCTGTCTGGAATATCACTTTTCCAATTATATTTTCCATTTTCATTTTTTATTAATTTAGGAATAGGTAAAAAGGGAACTAATTTTTCAACTACTGCAATAGGTCCTGAACCTGGACCACCTCCGCCATGAGGTGTTGAAAAAGTTTTGTGTAAATTTATATGAATAATATCAAACCCCATTTCAGCAGGTTTACATAAGCCTACCACCGCATTCATATTGGCACCATCCATATACATAAGGGCACCAACATTGTGTACAGCATCAGAAATTTCTTCTATTTGATCTTCAAATAATCCCAGGGTATTGGGCTGCGTAAGCATCATACCAGCAACTTCATCATCCAATTTTGACTTTAAATCCTCTAAATCTACCCGCCCTCTGTTATCAGATTTCACTTCACGGGGTTTAAATCCACCCAGGGAAACTGACGCCGGATTTGTGCCGTGAGCTGTTTCAGGAATTATTATATATTTCCGCTTTTCGCCATTCTTTTTATGATATTTCTTCATGATGAGAATTCCTGCAAATTCCCCCTGTGAGCCTGCGCTGGGCTGCAATGTAGCTTCAGACATTCCTGTAATTTTTAATAACATTTGCTCCAATTCAAACATGATATGAAGCGCTCCTTGAACATTTTCAACCGATTGGTGAGGATGAATATTTGCAAAACCGGGAAGAGACGCCAGGGCATCATTTATTTTCGGATTATATTTCATTGTGCAGGACCCTAAGGGATAAAAGTCTTTATCTACATGATGGTTTTTTATGGATAAATTCACATAATGTCTCACAACTTGAGGCTCAGAAACCTCCGGTAATTTTGCTGGGGTTTCCCTTAACAATTCAGGAGAAATTGAATCAGATAATGAAATTTCAGGGACATCTGATTTTGGAAGTGCAACTCCCATCCTTCCCTTTACTGATTTTTCGAATATGACGCGTGAATCAGACATTAACTTTTTGTAAAATAGACTGAATTAGATTTCTGCCATGATCCAATGCATCCTGTAGTAAATGTATATCATTTCCTCCGGCAGTGGCTAAATGTGGTTTTCCACCACCCCCACCTCCCATTATTCCTCCCATTTCCTTTACAATATTACCTGCCTGAATTTGATTGGTTAAATCATCTGTAACGGCGCACATTACCATGGGTTTATCTTTTTGGACAGTACCAATCAATGCTACACCTTTGGTTTTAAATGCCTGCCTGAATTGATCACCCAACTCTCTTAAATCATCGGGATCATCCACATTTTGTACTACCAATCGAATATCTCCTAAACTTTCAGCTCCAGTAACCAAATCATCTATTTCACATGTCATTGATGATTGCCTTAGTTCTTTAATTTCTCGTTCCAGTATTTTTTTATCAATAATAAGGGATTTAATCCGTGAGGATATTTCATCTTCTGTACATTTGAGCACTTTCCGTAATTCACTGATTACAAGTTCTTGTTGGCTCATCAATGTTTGTATGGCATCACCAGATACTGCAACCAATCTTCTTATACCGGATGCTAATGCTGATTCAGAAATAATTTTTATAGCGCCAATATCTCCAGTACGGTTTACATGTGTGCCCCCGCAGAGTTCTTTAGAAAAACCAGGGATATCCACCACTCTCACAGTGTCTCCGTATTTTTCTCCAAAAAGTCCAACTGCTCCTTCTTCTCTAGCATCATTGTAATTTTTTATTTTGGTTTCCACAATAATATTTTGCAGAATCACAGAATTGACACATTGCTCCAATTCATTTATCTGACTCTTTGAGATTTGTTCATAATGAGTCAAATCAAAACGCAATAATTCTGCATTAACCAGGGAACCCGCTTGTTGAACATGATCTCCAACAATTTTTCTTAAAGCCTGATGAAGCAGATGGGTTGCTGTATGATTTCGTCGGATTTGCTGATGGCGGCTATCATCAATTTTTGCATTCACATTTAGGACATCCTCTATTTTGCCTTCCTGGATTCTTCCAATATGAATAAATTCATCACCCGATTTCTGTACATCCTTGACCTTGAATTTAAATCCTTTGGCCGTCAAAAATCCGCTGTCACCAATCTGCCCACCAGCTTCGGCATAAAATGGCGTTTTATCCAGCACAATTTTATAATAATCACCCTCTTGAATATATTTTATTAATTGGGCGTTATTTTCATTTTTTTCATAACCGGTAAATTCTGTTGGAGTTTCCTTTTTCACCAATGTCCAATCAGTATCTTCTGATATATTCTGAAATTTACCTGACGACCGGGCACGGTCTTTTTGCTGAATCATGCAGTCATTGAATTTATCCACATCCACTGAAAACTCACTTTCACGTGCCATTAATTCGGTTAGATCTAAGGGAAATCCATAGGTATCATATAATTTGAAGGCATCATCACCATTAATGACTCCTCCAGCAGACAGGTTTTTTGTAATCTTACTAAACACCTCTAAACCTCTATCCAGCGTTTGATTAAAGGATGATTCTTCGGCTTTGATAACTTTTTCAATATGTTTTTGTTTATCTTTTAACTCAGGGAATGCACTGCCCATAACACCACTCAAGGTGTTCACCAGTTTATAGATGAAAGGATCTTCCATTGCCAGCATTCTTCCAAATCGGGCAGCCCTGCGAAGAACCCGTCTCAGTACATAGCCCCGGCCCTCATTTCCGGGCATAGCGCCATCTGCCAGGGAAAAAGACAACATGCGCAAATGATCTGCAATAACCCTGTGGGGAATTCCATCCTTAACTTCGAGTGATTTTCCGGAAATTTCAACAATTTTATCTATAATAGGAATAAAGAGATCTGTTTCATAATTTGATGATTTCCCATTTAGAATGGCAACTATCCGCTCAAAGCCGGCACCGGTATCCACATGCTTTTCAGGCAGTTCATGCAAATTTCCCTCACTATCACGGTTATATTGGATAAACACTAAATTCCAGATTTCACGATATTCAGCCAGGGCATTCACCCCATCTGCTGATTGATTATCAGGATCGTCTCCGGTATAATAATGAATTTCTGTACAGGGGCCACATGGACCACTTTCACCCATTTCCCAGAAATTATCTTTACGGCCAAATTTCAATATTCTATCAGGATGTATATCTGTGAATTCCTTCCAGAGATCTCCGGATTCATCATCATCTTTAAAAATGGTAATCCATAGACGCTCTTTATCCAATTTCCAGACATCAGTTAATAACTCCCATGCCCAGGAAATGGCTTCCTTTTTATAATAATCACCAAAAGACCAATTTCCCAACATTTCGAAAAAAGTATGATGGTAATCGTCCACCCCTACTTCTTCCAGGTCATTATGCTTACCGCTCACCCGAATGCATTTCTGTGAATTTACCGCCCGTTTTGAATCTGGAGTTTGCAATCCCATAAAGTAGGGTTTAAACTGGTTCATGCCTGCATTAGTGAAAAGTAAAGTAGGATCTTCATGAGGTACCACAGAAGAACTACGGACGAATTGATGCTCCTTCTTTTGAAAGAAATCTATAAACTGTTGACGAATATCAGCTGAAGAAATTGCCAACTTAAAAAATAAATTGAGTTTCGATTTGAATTGATTCAACAGGTATCAACTCACCTTCATTTTCTAAATCTGAAATATAAGTGGTTCGAGCCTTGTAGATCAACATCACACCGGATGATACGTCAATCCCTAAATTATAGCCCCAAATTGTGCTGGCAGTTGGTGTAAAATCAAAGGGGTTGGGAACATTACTCTGCTGATAATATGCTTCGGCTTTTCCCACTCTTGGAATTAAAGAAGAATTAATGGCAATAGTGGAAAGAAAAGTTTGATTGGTTTCTCCGCTTTTATATTCTTTTGAATCTTTATCCCATTTTTCACCCTGCATATTTTGATATCCAGTTACCAGGGTAAAAAGATTCATCACTGACATTTCTGCCTGAGCATAAAAACCATTTAATTTACCATAGAGGAAAAGCTGGCTCTCACGGGTTGATATTCCAGAAGCGCTCACAGACACTCTATTCACATCATATGCTCTATCCCAATAATTGAATACAAATCTTCGAGAACCCAACCGATATTCAGCTAATAGATTGATTGGTCCTAATTTGGCCCTGGCACCAATGGGAACCAAACCCCAACCCAATTTATATGATTTTAATCCTAAGGTTGTATCCGATATTTGACCTATAAGCTGACCAAATTGAGAATATATGGTAATTTTTTCACTCAACGCATAATTGGCATCTATAGCGAAACCTGAAATGGGGTCATTTAAAACTGAGGTTGGGTCATAAATATTTTCATAATCAACATACCAATCATCAAATCCGTTATAATCTTTTTTTATTTCGTAATAAATATTTCTCCAATAAAGTGAATCGTCCCACTTATTCTCATCATCCGGATAATAGTCATAAGGATCAGGGTATGTATCTCCATCTGAATCGGGTAGTCCTGCTAACTGATCAAGGTCAGTTACAAAAGAGATACCCAAACTTAATTGGGGAAGAATTGATCGGGACCCACGTATCCCTATTACACCAGGTGTGGCTGATTTAAAATTACTATGGATGAGTTCAATTCCAAAACCTGCCACCTTCGCCTGAAGGTTCAGGCCAACCTGCCGTACCTGAGGATACTCCATTATGTTAGAATAATTATTCACCAGAATTCCCTGCCCAAGGGTTACAGAAGGCAATGCCCCTGCTATGAAATACAGATTATCTCCCGGCTGCCCCCAGCGTAAATAATAAATTTTATCAATAATGGTTTTGTAGGCCGAACCGCCTGAGGAAAAATCCCAACTATCCCAATACATGCCCTCATCATTGAAATATAAATATATATCCAATCCAACACCCAGCTTTCCAATGGGTATTTCAGGTCGGATAGATAATTGATTATATACCTGCCCATTCAGAGTAACAGTTCCAATACTTCCTGTGGTACCCGATTTTGCTGGAGTACCAGCTTCTTCCTGAGCAAATAATGAAAATATTAATAATAAGGGGATAATTCGCATGAGAATACTCCTTTTTAGTTAAGAGGAATTTTCATTAATTATTTCTGATGACGATGGTATTAATATCCAATTTGGATTTTATTTGTGCACCTACTTTTTGAGCATCTTCTTTGCTGTTAAAATGACCGATTCGAACCGCATATAGCCTCCGCTGACTTTTATATAATTCATTAATTCTGGCGCTGAATCCGGCAATGATAAGATTTATTTTCTGCGACTCCGCATTTTCCCTGATACTATAAGCGCCTGTTTGAAGTGAGTAAATTCCATGAGAATTATCAGTATTAAAAGTTGCAATTGGAGTTTCATCCATAATTTCAGTGGTTGTAACCTCAGGTTTTAAATTTTTTAAGGCATCTTCCTTTGCTTGATCGGCTTTTTCAAAGTCTAGTAACAAATTATTTATTTTTCCATCTACATCCAAATGGGGAAACTGTCTTTTAAATACACGTGAATAAAAAATGGCTGTATCTTTATGACCGGATACTATTAGTGAATTCAGAAATAACTTAACGGCCCGTTCAATATGTTCAGATCGACTATAATAAATGGGCATTTTTTTCAGCCAAATCGCCGCTTGAACATACAACCCGGCTGCATAATAATATTCGGAAACCTTCATAACTGCATCATCTCCATATTCACTGGTAGGGTGCGTATTATACAGTTTAGCAAAAATAGTTTTTGCCTCTTCACCATTTGTTTCAAGCAATCCCTTTAAATACATGAGGGATGGATTATTAGGATATCTCTGCTCCATTGTAGGTAAATAAATGGCAGCGCTGTCACGAGATCCATGTAGCACATCCTGTATCAAAGCATCCAAATGATCTTGAGCAGGTAGAAAGGATAAACTAAAAGTAAAAATGAATATTATTCTCATTGTTTTAGAACCTCCTTCTCATCACTGGCTTCGTATAGCCAAATGATATGAGGATCTGTTGCTGTATTTTTATACCTTTGAAAGCGTTCATCAGTCACCAGAAAATGAATAATATCATCCAGGCTGCGTGCGAATTCTGGTTTGCTGTTCTCTTTTTTTGCCTGAAGTTTCAATTTTATTAGCTTAACAATAAGTGAACTTGAATCTTGCTCAATTGCAGAATCAATAAGCTCTATGGCTTCTGTATTTTCACCCCGATGAGAATAAATTTCAGATAGACTGGCAATGACCTCAATATTGTCGGAATCAGATTTCAAAATCCGTTTCAATATATCCTCAAATTCAGAATATCTATCCAGGGCAAACAATCCATCTTTCAATAAATGTATCACCATCCAGGCTTGTTCTGGTTTGAGTTCTGCATAGCGAATCCACATTGGAATTGCCTTCCCCAATAATTCTTTCGCTCTCTCCATATAGTCTGAATTTTCTTTAGTTACAGTCTGATTCACATCATCGGTCCCTAAAGATTTCTGATATTCTTCTTCACTTTCACTGCTGTAAGAATTACCAATGAAATAATAGGTGACAGCCAAGTCATTGCTAATGTTTAGAGCGCTCTCAAAAGTTTGACGAGCTTCCTTAAATTTCTTATTTTTAATGAGAATGCGGCCTTCCTGAATCTTATATAATGCCAGCTTATGTTTATCTTCTTTATTGGTTTGTTTTTGATATTTTTCTAAATATTCCCCAGCTTTATCCCATTCATGTTTTTCACGATAGAAGGTGGTTAATTGAGAAACTGCCCATTCACTATTTTTTTCTAATTTCAATAATTCATGTAATTCACTAATTGCAGCATCTACATTTCCAGACCTATAAAAATCCATGGCAAGGTTTTTATGCAGTTCAACTTTTTCATAAAAGGTTAGATTTCTTCTATGTAAAAGTCCTTTGTGAATTTTTAATGCCTGTACCGGATTTCCACTTTCCCGCAAAACCTGTCCAAGCCGAAGATATGCTTTTATATTATCAGAGTCTTTTTGAATGATATCCTTAAAATTCTTATAGGCAGATTTTCTCCTTCCTGTTATCATCAAATCAAGACCTTCCGCATAAATGTCTTTCACTTTTGATTTTCGCCGGGGTTTATAATTCAGTACATAAACTGAAATACCGGCAACACCAACGCCCAAAATCAGTAATGTGATAAGCACATCACTCATAGAGTATTCTCATCCACTTCATCGGTAAGTAAAAAATCATCTTCAATACTTTCATTTCTAAGGCTATCCAACTCTACCTGAACTCTTCTGAGTTTTGATTTTAATGAAAATACTTCACTTTTATGAGATATAATTTGAAATAAAGCCAGAAGAAAACCAATAATTACCCCAGCTGTCAATGTCATTACCAAAACCATCCATACATTAAAACCATTTTCATATTCGGGCATATCCGTTAGAAATGGAATTTTTATGGCAAGTGCATTTCCTTCAAATTGATTTAATTCGTTAAACTTTAATAGAAATACCAAGCTTCCCATGAGCAAAAGTATCCAAACTAAATATTTAATTAACTTCATGAATCATTTCCTTTTCTAAGACCCGGTTACCAAACATGCTTACACCTTGAGCATCCTGAATGAGAATATCAACTATATCTTTTATCTGCTCGTCTTTTTTATCAAAAATAACGCCCATATTACCTTCAGTCCTCCCCGACCATTGCTGAGGGGATTTTTTACTTTCTTTTTCCACCATAACTTTCAGCACCTTGCCGATGTGACGCTGATTCGCTTTTAATGTATGGGTTTGCTGCAAATCAATCAAACGTGTCAACCTCTTCTGTTTAATAACTTCATCAATCTGGTCACTATATTCAGCAGCTTTGGTTCCCGGGCGGGGGGAATATTTAAACATGAAGGCTCGGTCAAATATTACCTTATTCATAACCTCAAGCGTTTCCTCATATTCAACATTGGTTTCGCCGGGAAACCCCACAATAATATCGGTTGAGATTGAACAATTGGGGATATAATCACGAATGGTATCGACTAAATTTAAGAATTCAGTTTTGGTATAGGTGCGGTTCATTCGCTTTAAAATTCTGTCAGATCCAGCCTGGAGAGGTAAATGAACATGATTACAAATATTCTTATGTTCACTCATAACCTGGAGCAGGTGGTCATCCATATCCTGGGGATGGGGAGACATATAGCGAATACGTTTTACTCCCGGCACCATGGCAACCCCTTCCAGTAAATGGGGAAATTTCCCCTCTTCGGTTCGATATGAGTTTACATTTTGTCCCAAGAGGGTAATTTCAGCGAACCCATTTTTTACAGCATCTTGTACTTCTCTAATAATGCTCTCATTGGAGCGGCTTCTCTCTCTCCCACGGGTAAAAGGAACAATACAGAAAGTACAGAATTTGTCACAGCCCCGGGAGATGGAAATAAAAGCATTTACTCCATCTTGACGAGAGGGCAATAAATTATCATAGACTTCATATTTTGATAAGCGGGTATCTACCTCATGACCATTCTGTTTTTTACGATTATTAATAATTTCAGGAATACGGCGGTAAGAATCGGGGCCTAAAATAATGTCCACATAGGGTTTAGATTCCAGTAGGTCATCTTTCAAATTTTGTGCCATACAGCCCAATACACCAAAAATCATCTCTGGTTTTCGTTTCTTTAAATGCTGGATGCTGTCCAGGCGGTTATGTACCGTCTCCTCTGCTTTTTCACGGATAGCACAGGTGTTCATAAAAATGATATCTGCTTGATTCAGGTCTCTGGTTTCAGAGTAGCCGCATTTTTGCAGCATACCGGCAACCAGTTCAGAGTCTGCCACATTCATCTGGCATCCAAAGGTTTCTATAAGGTACTTACCTTTTTCTTGTAAGTTATTGTTATTATTGGAGTTATACATAGTTATTTTTGACTACAACTGACTACAACTTTTACAGAGTGATGTTTCTGTATGATTGTAATATAATTTGTATTTCCTCTTCTATAATTTTCCATAATTAAACCTTGATGTAATTTTAGAGTTGTCATCACAATTGAGTACACATTTGATTACAACTTTTAGTGTTTTTGTGTTGTAGTCATTATTTAGTTATAATCTAAAAATAGGGTCGTATAAATTACAATTATTAAAACAAACACTCCACCTAATTTCTAACTGATTATTGTAATTTTTCCTCCCTTAAAAGTGTATTACCAATAATAGTATTATATATTTGTTTATTTGGTAATACACTTTGTAAATTACACTATGGTTCAACAGGAGAATAATGTTATGAATAATACATTCGGACTTGTAAGAGTATCATCTGTCGGTCAATCCGACAACACTTCAATCCAACATCAGAAAGATACAATACAGAAGTATTGTGAACTCTATAACCTTGAACTTACTGAAATCATTGAAGAGGTATATAGTGGAACAACTGAAGATAGAGATGGACTGAACTACCTTATGGATAAAGTTAAATCTGATGAATGTGATACCATCATTGTCTACAAGATTGACAGATTGATGAGAAGTTTCAGAAGTGGAATCAACTTTATATCTGACCTCATTGACAATGGTTGTAAAATCATATCCACCCAAGAACAGATTGATACATCATCAATAAGTGGAAAGTTCTTTATGAACATTCTATTATCAATGTCAGAGATGGAGAGGAATACAATCACCCAACGACTTCAAAATGGAAAGAAACACAGATTCTTAAATGAAGGGAAGATGGTATGTTCCAATCCACCATTTGGTTACAAAAGAGATAATGGAACGATTGTCATTGAAAGGGAAGAATCAAAGATTGTGAAGTATATATTCTCCCTCTGGAACAGATACATCAAATACCCAACCCATCTGAGGGTAAGAAGGGTTAACAGAATGTTATTTAAGAGGGGATATACCTTCAGGAAGGGAGTTTCTTTTAAGAGTCACCATATTCATCGGATTATCAACAATCCCTTCTATAAAGGGGTTATATCGATTGGTGATTTTGGGACGAGAAAACATCAATATGGGAATGTGGTTTCACCCAGATTGTATAATCTCTGTAATTGAGGAATAAGTGATATGAACTACGAATACAGAATAATCAAATATGAAGAGGGTGATGAGGTGTTCTATTGTATTGAGGAATGTTTGTTAGATGAGGATGGTGTTATGGGTTCTCATACGATTGAGTATTCACCCAAATGTAAATCTGTTGAGGAATTGAAGGATAATTTGGAGGAGATGAAACAATCTCTTTCTAAACCTATATTAGGTTCTTTCCCTGATAGAACGGATGGATTGGAGTGATATATATTTATATATACTTTAATGTGACCAACCCGATTTGACTTTCCCCTCTTTGTAGTTTATATTAAACTATGGATTTCTGTAGAAAAACCATTCTTTTGTTGATATTCTCCTCTTTTATGAGTGTTGGGTGGGGACAGGATTGTGTTGATGGTGTTGAAGTTGAGTTATGGGGTGAGTGTTATAATATTGAGGAGACTACTTCTCTAAACTTATCTAATAGTGATTTAACAGGAGAAATACCTCCAGAGATAGGGAATCTGGAGAATTTGACGATATTAGATTTGTCTAATGTAGGACTCAATGGACAAATTCCACCAGAGATAGGGAATCTGGAGAAATTAACGTTAGTAGATTTAGGTCATAACCAACTTACAGGAATACCACCAGAGATAGGAAACCTAACTAATTTAGAATATTTAGGTTTCAATCATAATCAACTAATAGGTGAGATTCCATCAGAGATAGGGAATCTGACAAATTTAATTCATATAAGGTTAAATTATAATCAACTAACAGGTGAGGTTCCATCAGAGATAGGGAATCTAGTGAATTTAGAAATTTTAAAATTATATAATAATCAATTTAATTTTGTTTCAGATAGTATCTGTAATTTGACAAATTTATTTTGGTCATTTGGGAATTATGGTAATTATGATTCTAATATCTACAACAATAACCTTTGTCCACCATATCCTGAATGTATTGAACCATATATAGGATACCAAGACACCTCAGAATGTGAAGAACCATCCCTCTGTGATGAAGAGATAGAAGTTGAGTTATGGGGTGAGTGTTATAATATTGAGGAGACTACAGAGATACATATATTTGATAGTGGACTAACAGGAGAAATCCCACCCGAAATAGGTGATTTGATAAATCTGGAATGGTTATATTTATCTTATAACCAACTCACTGGAGAAATTCCATCTGAGATTAGTAATTTGTTAAATTTGGAGTGGTTATATTTATATGGTAACCAACTTGTTGGTGAAATCCCAGATAGTATATGTAATCTTGTTGAAAATGATTGTTTTATTGGAATTTCCAATAATCAACTCTGTCCACCCTACCCAGATTGTCTAACTGAAGAAGATATAGGAGAACAAGACACCTCAGAATGTATCGAATGTACCCTGGGTGACATCAACGGAGACTCATCACTCAACATCCTTGATTTGGTATTAATCAGTAATCTAATACTAGATGATGATTACAATGAATGTGGTGATACAAACTCTGATGGGGAACTAAATATTCTTGATTTGGTAATTCTTGTAAATATCATCCTTGATAATTAATACCTCTCAACAAACACAATATCAAAATCCGTATACTCTGAAATAACCTCCCCCTACCTCTCTGTAATCCTTTTCTTCTTCTTTATGTAGGGGTTGTTGTCTTTGAGATGGTTTCCCTTTTTGTCCCACTTCCCACTTTTAACTCCATCTAAAAAGTATTCTTTCTCCCAATCTTTCAGTTTATTCCAATTTCCAAGATTCACCATCTTTGGGATTCCAACCTCTCTCCACATTGAACAACCACCATTGTTTCGTCTCTGTTGAAGTGATTGAGTTATCTTATCCATCATAGTCATCCAAGATGTCAGGGTTTTCTTTCAACATTTTCTGAATGGTTTCTTCCAACATATCCTTATTGTTATCCCATTGAATCTTCTGTTTCAATACCATAAGGTTTATCTGAGTTTGTTGTAATTCAGATATTTGGTTGGAGATTTTAGAAATCCTACCATTTAGATTATCTATTTTATCTTCGTAATTGTCCATTGTTAAAACTCCTGTATATTGACATCATTGTTGAATGATGTCGACATTTCTCTTTAATAAATAGTTGTTTTAAGTTTAATCCTAACGGATAGAAATCACTTCGTTTCACTCAGTGATTTCTTATTTATTACTTTCTCAGGGAAGTATTTATATCAGATAAGTTGTAGATATGAAATCTTTCGTTAGAAAGATTTCTGTGGGGATGTAATCCCCACCAAACTAAACAACACTCAATGTATTTATTCTGACTTTATATCAGTTACAATACTTACTGTGTATTTCGTTTGATTTGGATTAGATGTAAAAATCCCTTTAAGAAAATAGTAATTTTCTTTTAGAATGTTTAATTAGAAGGATTTCGGTATTGTGTAATCGTCACAACCTTCTACACACCACAACACCTATCATCCCATTGTAATCACATATTACTTATCTAATCATTTTTGGAAACTATCGGAATAACCTTGTTCAACTATTTTGATGAACTATAAACCCGAACTAACCCATATACACCACTCTTTTACCTTCTACTTACTTTCATATTGATGTGATATTGAAAGTTTTCAAGGGAATGTCACTATGGGTGAATACACATTTCTGTGTGTTATCTTGATTTTATATAAATATGATAAAATAATTCAAAACGAATAAATTATTTTAAAGAGATGTGTGTGTATGAGGGTTTTGAATCCCTCATACACTATCTATTCATATGGAATGACATCTTAGTCTATCAAATTCAAAGTTTCTCAACTTTTTATTATTTTGTACAAAGACATTAGTATATCAAAAGAATAACAAATGGAATGAATCTGAACTAAAAGATTATCTAATAGATATGGGGAAGAGGAAGTTTGTTGAGATGTTAATCCGAGACCAAAAAAAATAACCTCAAAATGTATATCAGTAAGATTGGAATAATAGAAATGATTTACGAAATCGAAAAACCAAATGAAGATTCTTTTCAGATACAATTCTACTCCAAACCAATGTGACCAACCCGATTTGACTTTCCCCTCTTTGTAGTTTATATTAAACTATGGATTTCTGTAGAAAAACCATTCTTTTGTTGATATTCTCCTCATTTATGAGTGTTGGGTGGGGACAGGATTGTGTTGATGGTGTTGAAGTTGAGTTATGGGGTGAGTGTTATAATATTGAGGAGACTACTTCTCTAAACTTATCTAATAGTGATTTGACAGGAGAAATACCTCCAGAGATAGGGAATCTGGAGAATTTGACGATATTAGATTTGTCTAATGTAGGACTCAATGGACAAATTCCACCAGAAATAGGGAATATGGAGAAATTAACGTTAGTAGATTGA
>ERZ813253.94-NODE-94-length-33227-cov-12.854924_pt1 | contig 33227 bp, 30 predicted proteins | sample MGYA00520893_ERZ813253 | MGnify/ENA primary metagenome ERZ813253 (study PRJEB31669, sample SAMD00080414) | marine metagenome | biome: oceanic hadal pelagic zone biome; feature: marine hadalpelagic zone; material: sea water | place: Pacific Ocean:Izu-Bonin Trench...
TTATATTTAATTTTAGTTATTCGAGATAAATTTTTTGATGAAACATAAACTGAACTATCAGTATTATCATAAGCAAGTGCATTAAAGTGTGTCCATTCAAATGGATCGGTAAAACATATATTTTTTTGAGGTTCACTCCAATAATTAAATTCATCAAAATCATTCAAGTTAAAACCATATTCTGGATCATTTGGCGACCAAAACCAAATTTCATTGCCAAGAGAATCCCATTCTACAATCTTTTCTGTTTTCCATTCACAAGAGAATTGAGAAGATCCCCCGAAATAATCTGCAAAATAAAATTCATATTCTAATGCAACAAGTTCAGGATAGTTACTTGCGTGAGGGACATAATGATCAAAGAATATTGGTACCAGTCCCATATAATTCCCATTTGGTAATTTGATTAATTCATGTTGCAGAAAATTTAAATTTTCGTCAATTCTTGGTTCATGCCAAATAATATCATCTTCAAAAGTAAATTGTACGCCAAATTCTTTTTGAGTTTCATTACCAAATGTTGAATTTGCAAAAAACTCTTTATTATCTTTCACATTTATAAACATATATTGATTTGAATTCCATATTTCCTTGCCTTCTATATCGATTGCAGCTGAATAATATGGATCCATTATACCATAAATTGTAATGCCATCTAAACTTAATTCTGGATTATATATTGACGGATCAATATAAACAGCATCAACATCTGTAAACATAGATGCTGAATTTCCTTGTGTGCTAAATGAATAAGAGGAACTCCACCCTCCATTAATTGGATATACTTTCCAATGATAGGTAGAAAACCATTCTATTCCATCCTTAATAATTAGAAAAGTATCTGTTACAAGACTATCTATTAATAATGCGTTGTTTGCATTTGTAAGCTTGAATTGAAATTCATTTATTCCCATTTCCGATCCCCATCTAAATTTTACATGAATGTAGTTTAAGGGTGCCTGGTCTGGTGGATGAATGAGATCACTAAATAACGTTGACATACATATGATTAATAAAAGTAATTTTTTGTTCATTTTTTATGAGTATTGAATAGTAACACAGAAGATATTAAAAGGTTAAATCAGTCCGATTTCTTCTAATCGTTCTGCCAGGTAGCTGCGGGCAGTATGAGACTCGGAAAGCTTTACATGATCGTGGGGGTGGAGAAAAAGCGGCATGGACAGCCGAGAAGTTTTCCGTTTATCATCTGGAGGGTTTATTACCCGATGGGTGGTGGAGGGAAAATATCCATCTGTAGCCATTTGGAGCATATCACCTGTATTCACCACTATCATTCCGGGATCCGTTGGCACATCAAACCAATTGCCATCCACATCACTGGCTTGTAATCCCGGTGAAGTTGCCGCGCAAAGAATGGTTAACAGGTTTATATCTTCATGGGCTGCAGCTCTCACTGCCTGAGGAGAATCAGTCTCTCGAAGCGGTGGATAATGAATAATTCTCAACATATTCATGGGACTGTTCTTTATCATTTCACTCAATGGCTGTGAAAAAGAATCTTTTATCTTTTCAGGGCAGTTATCTTCAACCCAACTGAGAAGCGTTCCTGATAAATCACATAAATATCCATATAATTCCATGGTTTTTTTACTTAATGTATTTGGAAATTGTCCCCAGGGATAAATTTGAAAGAACTCTTTTAAATCTTTCTGGGTATACCCTTTTGCATTTTCTTCCCCAAAAGGAAAATATCCGTCTTGTTCTTTAAGATTAAATTTGTACTCGTGTTTAGAGTCTGAACTGAAAAAAACCTCCCATTCCTCATAAACAGTATGTACCAAGTCAAAATTAATGGGGTGATTGGTGAGGACCGCAAATCCCGTATTTTTCAGGGATAGCGTGAATTCAGCAGGTGCTGATTTTGCCTGAAAATCAACAACCTGAATATTCATATCAGACACAGTTAGAGCCCATTATGACAGTGAAGGAGGAAATTTTTCCTGATACATCTCTAAAATTTCCCTGGATAAATAGGCAGGATATTGTCCATTTCTACGGTTTTTTATCTCATCACACACAGCATACCATGCTTTTTCATCTTTGACTTTCTGCAATTTTTCTCTTTCTTCTTCTATGAGTTTCATTGGTTCTTCCATTTTTTTCTCCATATTCACTTCGTTATTATATCACCACAGAGACACGGGGGCACAGAGGTTTATTAACTAAAACCTATACCTAATTATCCTTTCCTGTGTTTCGTGGGTAATTTCTGTTTTTAAATCAGCTTATCTCTCCTCAATAGCGCATCCGGGTCTGGTTCCTTTCCACGAAATTTTACATACATATCCATTGGGGGTTCGGTATTGCCTTTTTCGAGGATATTTTTTCTAAATGACTCTGCAATTTTTTTATTAAATATTCCATTTTCTTTAAAATATTCAAAGGCATCAGCATCCAATGACTCTGCCCATTTATAAGAGTAATACCCCGCAGAATATCCACCGCCAAAAATATGCCCCAATTGGCACGAAATAGTAGAGCCTTCCACTTTAGGTAATAAGCGCGTTTTTTCAATGGCTTCATCTTCAAATTTCACCACATCATCGATCTTAGAAGGATCACCCGTGTGCCAGGCCATATCCAGCATTCCCAATGAAAGCTGCCTGAGACCCATAGTTCCTGCATTGAAAGACTGAGATTTCTTTATTTTTTCGATAAGTTCATCGGGAATAATTTCACCCGTTTCATAATGTTTGGCAAAAAGACTTAAGGTTTCTTTTTCTCCCAGCCAGTTTTCCATTATTTGGGATGGCAGTTCCACAAAATCCCAATACACATCAGGGCTGGCAAGGGAACGGTAGGTCACTTTTGAAAGCATCCCGTGCAGTGCATGGCCAAATTCATGGAAGATTGTATTCACTTCCATGAAAGTCAGGAGAGAGGGTTTGTCTTCCGTGGAGGGGGTGAGGTTGCCTACAATGGATACCAGGGGTCTATCCACTTTTCCTTTATATAGGCCCTGGGGGCGCCAGCAGGTCATCCAGGCACCACCATTTTTTGTTTCACGGGGATGAAGGTCAATATAAAAAAGCGCTAGAAAATCGCCATTATCCTCATGGACTTCAAACACCTGCACTTCTTCATGATAGACCGGTACATCGTTAATCTCCTTGAATTTTAAGCCATACATGAGCCCTGCAACCTGAAAAATACCATCAATGACATTTTCAGATTTAAAATAGGGGCGCAGTTCTTCCTGATCAAAATCATACTTCTGTTTTTTAAGTTTCTGACTATAATAGGCTGAATCCCAGGCTTGCATTTCTTCAACACCATCTTTTCGGGCAAGTTCTCTCATTTCATCCAGCTCTTTTTGTGCAGAAGGGTAGTACACATCATATAGGCGGCTCAGAAAATTCATAACCGTTTCAGTAGTTTTTGCCATTCGTTTTTGAAGGGTATAGTCGGCATGATCTTCAAAACCCAGAATTTGGGCTTTTTCGTAGCGGAGGGCCACCATCTTTTTAATAATATCCTGATTATCAAATTTTCCGCCAAATGATATTTTGCCAAACTCACGGCTCAAGGTTTCTCTCAGTTTCCGATTATCAGCATATTGCATTACAGGTATATAACTGGGCATTTGAAGCGTGAACATCCAACCTGATTTTTTATCTTTTTTCTGGGCAGTCTCAGCCGCCTGGGAAACTACCATTTCAGGAATGCCAGAAAGCTCTGATTTATCTTCTGTGAAGTAGGTATATTCATTAGTAGCATTCAGGGTATTCTGGGAAAACTTTGGAGATAATTTTGATAGTTCTTCATCAATTTTCCGCACTTTCTCTTTATCAGTATCATTTAACAATGCACCGTTGAGGGTAAAGCCTTTATAACTTTCTGAAACCAGCCGTTTTTGCTCTGCATTTAGATTATCATTCTCTATATTTTCATACAAATATTTCACCTTTGCAAATAGTTGTGAATCTAAATGTACATTATTACTAAAAGCAGATAACTTTGGTGAAATTTGCTGAGCCAGTTCCTTGAAATCATTATCCGATTCGGCACCCATGAGATTAAAATAGGTGAGGGATATGGTCTCCATAAGCTCTGAGCAGGTCTCCATGGGGAGAGCCGTATTCTCAAAAGTTGCTGTGTCTGTATTAGTTTTCACCTCATCTAATGTTTTTTCAGCCTTTTTGATGGCATATTCCAAAGCTGGAATAAAATGCTCCTGCTTTATTTCATTAAATGGCACCGCCCCATATTTATGTGGGGATGGTTTTACAAGTGGATTATTTTCTATTGACATGCTTTTCCTTTACTGTTGTTAATTATTCAACGGAGATGAGCACATGATCCTCGCCATCCTGCACCTCTGCTATTACGCCTACATCTGCGCCATCTTTTATTTGTTCAATAATGGCATCAAAATCAATACCCTTGTCGCTCATTTCAGTTTTTGCTTTACTCGGTACAAATTTTCCAAAAAACCGAACCATATTCAAGCCCAAAGTAATATTGACCGTTTTCTTCCCATTTTTTACAACTTTAATTTTGAGTTTTCTCCCAGGAACGCCCTCTTCGCCTGGGGCTGATTCTTCAGCTAAATTGGTTGAGACTTTAATGTCTGTGGATTTCTTTTTTGATTTTGTAGATGAATTAAAACTTACTCCGCCAGCCAAAATGCCGGAACCAATCAAGATGAAAAGTATAGTCCACCCCTGCCCATCTGCAATTATGGAAGCACCATTAGGAAGATTCCCATATACTAAACCAAGAGCTATGGAAAGGGGTAATCCCATGGAAGTATCAGGGTAGGATGATTTCCTTTTAACCGATTCACCGCGAATACCAGCAACGATTCGTTTTATTGATTTTCTCATTTTGAGTGAAAAGAAAATACCAGAAAGCACCCACAACCAGGTAGGGAACTGCCAACTCAGTAAATACCAGAATGTGAAAAGTATGACCATAAGAATATCCTATTATAGTTTAGATTTTATTTCTTGAATTTGTTGCTCAACAAATCTCTTTTGGCTGGTGAATATATTAATCAAATCATCTTTGTTGCTACCACTCAACTCCTTATCCTTATTTAGTTCATCTAATTTTTTGTCTATATCTGGAAGTGCCTCAAAGTTTAATTCATTAAATATTCTTTGTAATTCAAGTTTTTTGCTTTTCTTCTCATTTTGCTTTTTCTGCGTTTTTCTAAATAACAAATATCCCACCGGTAAAGCTAAAAGGAAAGTTGCAGCATACATTTTAAATTGTAGAGCAATACCAGGTGCAATTATTGCCCCTAATAAGGGTATTGATACTGCGAAAAAAGAAAGCATGAGCATTCGTTCATTAACTTTTTCTGTTTCTGATTGTAAACTATGTTCATCATGGGTTTTTCCAGGTGTGGCAAGATTTTCTAATCCAGCTCTCACTGCATCGGTATTTCTAAATAAAGCATTCTTTTTAGGAGTAAATTCTGTTTTCCATTTATTAATATAATTTTCGTTATAACAACCAAAAGTGAAAAAATCAAATCGGGTTGTCCAAGTGAATAAATCAGCTTGTAATTCTAAAAAGTGAAGCTCCCAGGCCTCAATTTTCTCCCTATAATTTCTCCAAAATACCTTATTTTGGATGGGGATATTCTTTCGAATATTTTTAGCCTCAGATTTAATTGATTTTAACCAATCATCTATAAGAAGTCTAAAACCATAATGAGTTCGATCTATAAATTGTTTCTGTATAAATTCTTCCAAAAAAGCTTCCTGATCTTCTAATTCATTATTATCTAAATTAAGTATAGACTTTGCATTATTTTCATATAATTGAAATTTATTCTTCCCAATTTTTTTCCAACCTTCCTCGGATTTATCAAAGTTTTCACCAACTATAATTGTAATATTATTATTTCCAGAATAACCCTCAATACCCACACCATCGCCACAGATATATGCATCAATATCAAATTTATTTTTAATATCACTTTGCAAATTTTCTACAAATTTAGGGTCTATTAAACTTGAGTTTTCTATGGATTTAACTAAATCCTGAAGTGAATATATTTTATTCATAAATTCCCAAATTAAACCACCAAAAGTGTTTTCAAAACTTTTATCATTAATTTTAAATTGGGCTGAAAAATTAAAAAAGTCTGTTCCTTCAAATTGGTCTAATTTTGATTTGTTTATAGTCATTTCAATTAAAAAGGTGGAAAACCCCACTTCAAAACTATAGCAGTGAATATTAAATGGTATTTCTTCAACAAATGGATCTTTACGTGAGATAACTCCTTTAATTAAATCTGGAGTGTATACACATTTCAGAAAATTTGGTTTTAATTTTTTAATTTCTGGATGGGAATTGGCATACTTATCAGCAATTTTGCGAACTAATTGTTTAGGTTCAATGGTTGCACAAATTCCGCAATGTGAGACTTTATAAATCTTCATGTTTTGGTTTATAATTCCATTCTTTTTTGTTCTGTCCCTGATAAAGGATGTAAATTTACAGCTTTTCCATATAACTAATAACTAATAGAATTCAGGGAGATTTATGTCAAAACTCAATTTACATGATGCATTATCGGCAATTGATGTTCAGGCGGATTGGGTAGGCTTGAGAGAGGTGAAGGAATCCACTACCTACCGTATCATCCGGGATGGAAACCCTCAAGCCAATTCACGAGGCGTTGACCATGGGGTTATGGTTGAAGTTTTGGCAGATGGACAGTTTGGTTATTATGGCTGTAATAATCTTGACCATGACAGTATTCAAAATGCGGCGGAGAAGGCATTGCGGCAGGCAAAAGCTTCAGCGAAAAATCCCCTGTTTGAATTCACCACCGAAGCCCGGCCAGTAACAAAAGGCAGCTTTCAATCCCCCTTTCAGCAATCTGTCAATGAATTATCTGCCGGAAGATTGAATGAAATTATGCTGAAAGCCTATAATCAACTGAAGGTGAATGACCAGATTGTCAGCGCTCATGCCATGGCAATGATTATTGAAACTGAGAGCAATTTTGTGAGCTCAAACGGCAGTGATATACAGCAGAATTTTTTAATGATTCAGTCCGATTATTCTGCCATGGCACATAAAGATGATATCTATCAGCGTAGAACAGATAATCATTGCCTGCAGATTGGCATGGAAGAATTTGATGAAGATTTAGTTTTAGCGCGGGCACAAAGGGTTGGGGAACAGGCATTAGAACTTTTAGATGCCGAAGATTGCCCCACCGAAACCACCAATCTTGTATTAGCATCAGACCAGATGATGCTGCAGATTCATGAATCCGTTGGTCACGCTTTAGAGGTGGACAGAATTCTGGGTGATGAGCGTAATTATGCCGGCTGGTCCTTTGTCCGGGAAGCCGATTTTGGCAAGTTACAATACGGCTCCAAAATTATGAATATCACCTTTGACCCAACAGTGGCTAATCAGTTCGCCTGCTATGGCTATGATGATGGAGGCTTAAAAGCCGAGCGGGACTTCATCATTAAAGATGGGCTCTTAGTGAAAGGATTGGGCGGCAAAGAAAGTCAGCTTCGTTCGGGTGTGCCTGGCGTAGCAAATTTCAGAGCCTCCTCCTGGAACCGTGCCCCCATAGACCGTATGGCAAACTTAAACCTTGAGCCGGGAGAATCCACCTTTGATGAAATAATAGCAGCTGTTGACCATGGTGTATATATGGAAACCAATCGCTCATGGTCAATTGATGATTACCGCAATAAATTTCAGTTTGGCTGTGAATACGGCAAGCTCATTGAAAATGGAAAGCTCACCAAAACAATAAAAAACCCAAACTACCGTGCAATTTCAAATCCATTTTGGAACAGCCTGAAAATGCTGGGCAATCAAGATACATTCGAGGTTTACGGAACTCCCTATTGTGGTAAGGGTGAGCCCAATCAGGCAATCCGGGTGGGACATGCCTCGCCGGTATGTCTATTTGAAAATGTAGAAGTTTTTGGCGGCGTATAAATAAGGAAATTATTATGGAAAAACTATTTAATCAATTATCAGAAACATTATTAAACAATCTCAACACAGGTGAGCATCTGAAAATAACAATCGGCGGTGAGAACAGCCAATTTGTACGCTTCAGCCGGTCTAAAGTCCGGCAGTCGGGTTTGGTAGATGATGCCAGTTTAAGTATTGTACTCATCAAAGATGAGCGCACCTGCAGTGGCAGTTTCACCTTAACGGGAAATATTTCTACGGATGAAGCAACAGCCATGGAAGAGCTCAATCGATTACGAACTGAAGTGGGTACACTCCCTAAAGATCCTTTTGTGGTCATGCCCGAAGATACAGGCTCCAGCCGGGAAGAACATAATGGCAGCCTGTTAAATGAAGAAGAGGCTGTTTCTGCCCTGAGTCCAGCAATGCAGGGTGTTGACCTGGCAGGCATTTGGGCATCTGGTAGAATTTTCACCGGTAATGCCAATTCCGCTGGACAAAAACATTGGTTCGCCACAGATACATTCTCCTTAGATTATTCTCTAATAACTCCTGATGAGCGCATGGTAAAAGGCACCTTCGCCGGCAGCCATTGGGACCAATCTGAATATGAGAATAATATGGCAAAATCAATTGCTAAATTGCGGATGATGGAAAAACCGGGGAAGAAAATTAAACCGGGAGCCTACCGCACCTATATTGCTCCAGCTGGAGTGGCAGATATTGTAGGCATGTTTTCATGGGGCGGTGTTGGTGAAGCATCTATTCAGCAAGGGGATAGTTCCCTCTGTAAAATGCGCCAAAATGGAATAAAAATGTCGCCCTGTTTCACGCTGAGTGAAGATTTCACTTCTGGCATTGTACCACGCTTTAACAGTAATGGTGAACTGGCTCCGGAGAAGTTAGACCTCATTCTTGCCGGAAGTTTAAAAAATACTCTGGTGAGCACCCGTACCGCCAAGGAGTATGGTGTGCAGTCTAATTTTGCCGGAGAGGGAGAGTCCTTACGATCGCCTGTTTTGTCTCCTGGAGATTTAAACGAAGATGAAGTGGTACAAAAAATTGATACTGGAATTTATTTATCAAATCTGCATTACCTCAATTGGAGTGATCGCCCTGGCGGACGAATAACCGGTATGACCCGCTATGCCTGTTTCTGGGTAGAAAATGGGGAAGTAGTTGCACCCATTGAAAATATGCGTTTTGATGACAGTATCTACAATTTCTTTGGTGATAATTTGGAAGCGGTTACGGATAAAGCTCATCTTCATCCGGCAGTTGAGACTTATGATGGCAGAGAAATGGGCGGAGTATCCTGCCCAGGCATTTTACTGAAATCGTTTGAATTGACGTTGTAAAAATGGTTGATAACCCACGAAAAACACGAAAATTCACTAAATGTTCCACAAAGGAATTTAATAATCGTAAATAAAAAATATTCTAATTAACTTTTATAATCACGCTTTATACTGAAAGATAAGACTTTCGTGATTTTAGTGTGTTTTGTGGGAGAAAAGTTAATTTTATAAAAAAGGAGCCTTTATTAAGGAAATCTAAATGAAACATGAATCGCTAAATAAATATAAAGATAGTTTTACACATTACACTGAGTTGAGAGTGCAGGAAAATCGGAATAACCGGGTACAACTCACCAATGGTGATGTTACGGGGAATGTTGCCACAACAGAAAGTGGAGTTTCCGCCCGGGTATTTAAAGACGGGAATTGGGGGTTTTCTTCCAACCCGAATATTACGGACGATAGTATTGTTAGTGTGGTGAAAGCATCTACAGAAAATGTCCAGTTTATGAATACAAAAGATAGTTCCCGGTGTGGGTACTTTCTACCTGAAACTAAAGCAAATTACGATATAGATTTGGGCACTAAAAAGGACCGCCAGAATCAGAAATACTGGGTAGATTTCATTCGGGAAGTTGATGCTTATATCGAAAATAAATTCCCTGAACTCCTTTCCCGTAATCTGGTATTGGGTGGTTTGGATATGGAAAAATCTCTTTATACCTCTGATGGTTCAGAATCATATTCTATGACACCGCGAGCACTATTTGCCATGGCGTTATCCATTGAAAAGGACGGGGCTCCCGTCAGCATAATGAATCCTTGGGGTGGTTTAGGTCATTTAGAAGATAAAATTTTTCAGCCATCAGATTATTTTTCCGATATAGATGCATTGGTTGAAAAGTTGAAACAAAAAGCTGACGGAGTACATGCCAATGCCGGTATGAAAGATGTTATCTTAGATGCAGACCTGGCAGGGATCCTGGCACATGAAGCTATTGGACACACCACAGAAGCCGATCTGGTATTAGGGGGGTCTGTTGCAGGAGATTTTCTAAATCAGGAGGTAGCAAGCCCGCTGATAACACTTATAGATTATGCCAATACCTACGATGGTGAAACCTGTCCTGTACCTGTCTATGTGGATGATGAAGGCACAAAATCAGAAGATGTAACTATTATTAAAGATGGGGTGTTAAAGAGGTTCATGCATAATAAAGATAGTGCCCGCCATTTTGAAACTGAACCTACGGGTAATGCCAGGGCTTTCGAATTTTCTGATGAGCCGCTTATCCGCATGCGCAATACCGCCTTTGTTCCGGGAACAAGCTCGTTGGATGACATGATAGCATCTATTGATGATGGATATTACTTAGTGAAAACAGGAAACGGTCAGGCAGATTCTACAAGTGAATTTATGTTTGCCATAACAATGGGGTATGAAATAAAAAATGGAAAAATCGGGCGCGCCATCAAAGATACTACAATCTCAGGAATAGCCTTTGATGTGCTTAAAACTGTGGACATGATATCTTCAGATATGTCGTGGTCATCCGCCGGAATGTGCGGGAAAAAACAACTCATACCTGTTGGAATGGGTGGTCCCGCAATTAAGTGTAAAGTTAATATTGGGGGCAGGTAATGAATCAAAAGGAAACCGTCAGTTATTGTTTGGATGCCTTGAAAAAAGCTGGCGCTGAAAAAGCAGTCTGCTCACTCACCAATTCCGAAAAGAAAGAGCTGAATGTGGAATTTGGAGAGATGTCATTGTTCCGAACAACTTTTGATACCAGTATGGGAATGTCCGTTATTGTAGATCAAAAAAAGGGGGCAACCTCAATTAATAAAACAGATAAGGACAGTATTGATACTGCTGTGAAACTCGTTATGGATATGGCAAGAGGATCACAACCAGATGATGCTTATGACATTGCAGAAAATCAATCTCCACAAACATTTTCAAAGGGAGATGAATCTGCCAACCAAGATAAAATGTATCAATCCTTAGAAGAATTTGTAGATTATGTTAAATCCACTTATCCCCAAATTCAGATTGAAGCTGCTACAATGGATTTTAATCATTCAAAATCATTTTTTCAGAATACAAATGGAGTTGATTTTGAAGTCCGGGAGGGGATGTATGGATTTTCACCAATGTTTCTTTCAAAAGATGGGAAAAATACTTCATCTTTTAACTACACAGGTGTTTCAGCCCTTGAAATAGATAAACCTCTTCATAAATACGGAACAATTGATTCTTTATTAAAACAATCTGTAGAACAACTGCAAACTCAGAATATACCTGAAAAGTTTGTGGGACAAATACTGGTAACACCTGATTGCCTGGGTGATTTTCTTGGATTTATTACCGGAGATATCAGTGATGGAAAAATGATTACCGGTAATTCTATTTATAAAAACAAACTGAACAAACAGATCACCCATCCAAAATTGACTTTCCATTCCCACCCAGTCTCCAATGAAATTGCAGACGGATATTTTGTTACTAGTGATGGCTACATAGCAGAAAACTCCACTATCGTCAAAAACGGAATATTGAAAACCCACCTCTTAGGAATTTATGGTGCAAATAAATTGGAAAAAAACCGTGCGGTAAATGATGGTGGAGCCACCATTGTTGAGGCTGGAGACAATCCCCATTCAGACATAATAAAAAATATCGAAAAGGGGCTTCTATTAGCTCGATTTTCCGGTGGTAACCCTTCCAGTAATGGAGATATTTCCGGTGTGGCAAAAAACAGCTACTATATTGAAAATGGAGAAATTAAATATCCTATCAGCGAAACCATGATTTCAGGCAATATCCAGGAAATGTTCAATAATATTGGTGAAATATCCAGCGACCGTATAGATTTCGGTTATTGTATATTTCCGTGGATATCCTTTAAGGGCGTTACAATTTCTTAGGATCGTGGAATTCGGATTGGGGATTTGCAAATTCGTAATCAAAAAATGTAAAACGTAATTCGTAAAATAGACTCACACATTTTTACGCTTTACAAAATTACCTCAGCAGGACTTCATAATCAATTATACAATTATGCAATCAGAATGCAAGATTGTATGAAAATGGCCTTTAAAAATAATAACCTTTTCTTTGGTCCATAAGACGGATAAAATACTTCCATGTTTTTATTGTTACACCTATTTCAATCATTTCATCCAAGGATTAAATCTCCCTAAATTTCTTGTCTATGAAATACAATAAATATCTATTTTTAATACTATTGGGAGCAGTACTGCTTTGGGGTTTTAAGTCCGATACTGCCAGAGACCAATTTCAGAAAATGAAAACTCTCACACAGATTATTCGCCTGGTAAGTGAAAATTATGTGGAAGAGGTGGATATGAACGAAATTCTGGAGGGTGCCATTATAGGCATGTTGGATAAATTGGATCCTCATTCCGGTTATATTTCGTCAGAGCAATTTGAGCTTATTAATGAACAATTTGATGGCGCCTTTGAAGGTATTGGCATTGAATTCAATATTTTAGAAGGATATATTACCATCATTTCTCCCATCCCCGGAACCCCCTCAGACCGAGCAGGTCTCCAGACCGGTGATAAAATTGTGCGCATAAATGATAAATCAGCCTACAAAATCACTCAGAAGGATGTATTGGAAAAGCTGCGCGGTCCAAAAGGAACCCCTGTTGATGTTACCATTTCCCGACCGGGATTGGATGAAGAATTTGAGGTGACACTTGTTCGGGATAAAATTCCCATTGTAAGCGTAATAGCATCTTTCATGATTGATGATGAAACGGGGTATATTAAGGTGAGTAGATTTTCCAGAAAGACCGCCAAAGAAATAGATGAATCTCTAACAAAGCTGGAAGGCATGGGTATGCAACAACTTTTATTGGACCTACGGAATAATGGTGGGGGAATGATGGATCAGGCAATTAGTATTGTGGATATGTTTGTATCCTCCAGAGATACTATATTATTTACAAAGGGTAAAATACCCGGCTCAAGCGAAGTCTATCGTGCACACAAAAGCAGCCACGATAAAGACTATCCTGTGGTGGTGCTTATAAACAGGGGATCTGCCAGTGCCAGTGAAATTGTAGCCGGTGCATTTCAAGATTTAGACAGAGGACTGGTGGTTGGTGAAACCAGTTTTGGCAAGGGATTGGTACAGCGCCAATATCCTCTTCGGGATGGCTCAGCAGTGCGCATTACGATTGCCCGATATTATACGCCATCAGGGAGGCTCATCCAAAGATCCTATGAAGACATTGGAGATTACTACACCGATTTAGGGAAAGACAATCGAGAAGCCACAGATTCCACTTTAGCCGAGAAACCTATCTTTTCTACGAAGAATGGAAGATCTGTTTATGGAGGTGGCGGAATAACTCCGGATATATATTCTGAATTAGATTTAGATTTCAATAAAAGTACACGGGAAATTTTGTCTCACCCTGACCGGCTGGCTTTTAAATTTGCAGGAGAATTAAAAAGTGAAATCAATGACCAATATGAAAACTTTGATGATTTTACTACATCCTATGATTTGAATGGCAAGCGAATGGAGAATTTTATTCATTGGCTGGAAAATCAAGAAATAGAATTTGAAGCGGAAGAATTGGAAGAAAATTGGGCTTATATCCAAAACCGGATACTGGCAAATGTGGCCAGCAGCATTTGGGGAAAAGAATATTTATACAAAAAATTGCTCGACACTGATAAGCAGGCACAGGAGGCTCTGCTGCATTTCCATGAGGCAAGGGAATTGATAGGAGCATTATCCCCGGGTGACCCTGTTTCAGATTAAATCCGAAAATATTCTTTACCTAAAGGAATAATAACCTTAATTTTACAGGCTTATTTCTACATTAAAAATTCAATTAATTCGTAATTAAAAAGGACAAGAATAATGGTTCAATTATTTATTGATGGTGGTGGGTTCATGTGGCCCATTTTATTTATTTTCATTATTGGCTTTGTATTTGTAATAGAGAGACTCTATCATCTAATTAAAGGTCTATCCAGCAATGAAGAATTTGCTTATGAAATTGCTGAAACGGTAAAACAATCTGGTTTTGATTCTGCTAAAACTCAGTGTGAAGGTGCAGTTGGTCCGGTGGCAAATTTATGTTTATCCGCATTAGACCGTGCCAACCTTGGAGCAGATGAAGCGGCGCTTGCTTTAGACCATTCCGGAAGCATTGAAATGGCATCCATGGAAAAAAATATGACCTGGATTTCCCTCTGTATTGCCACGGCTCCCATGATTGGATTCTTAGGTACGGTTTGGGGTATGATTCAGGCCTTTAATGATATCAAAATGGCTAACGATATTTCTCCTGCGGTTGTGGCGGGAGGTATCTCGGTGGCATTGTTAACAACAGCTTTTGGATTGATTGTTGCTGTAATTTTACAGATATTTCAGAATGCAGTATTGTACATTATTGACAACCAGATTGTCACGCTTCAAAAAAGTACGACTGCCCTGCTTCATGCCATAAAGGATAGTATTAAAAATTAGTTTTAATCGCAACGGGGTATGATAAAAAAACAAAGAAGACCCATTGAGGAAGTAAATTCGTCATCCATGGCGGATATTGCATTTCTGCTTCTGGTATTTTTTCTGGTAACAACTACAATTTCCATGGATAAAGGAATTAGTTTGGTTCTGCCATCCGAAGGAAATGAGCTTGAAGTAAACCGAAAAAATATCGTCAATATCCTGATAAATGAAAGCGGAAAAGTCTTGTTGGATGATAGGCCAACTAAAGTAAATGCAATTAGCGGAATCGTGGAACGGAAGCTATCCAGAAACTCCAATCTTATTTTTTCTGTGCAGACACACCCCAGAACCAAATACCAAGATTATATTCGGGTGCTTGATCAACTGAAAGAAGCAAAAGCGACAAAAATTTCTATTGCAAACCCCCCAGCATTTTAATTTAAAATGAAACTACAAAGAAAGACGCATACCAGTAGACAAATTTCCACATCATCCATGCCGGATATTATTTTTATGCTCCTTATTTTTTTCATGGTGACAACCGTAATGCGGGAATATGAGGGATTGGATATCATTATGCCCCGTGCAAAAATGATTGAAAAATTAGAAAGTAAACGACACACATCTTATGTTTGGGCAACAAAAGATGGCCTCGTTTCAGTGGATGACCGTATTATTAATATTAATGATTTGTCGGGATTGATGTATAGTAAAATAGTCAAAGATCCTAAAATTACGGTTTCATTGAAAGCCGATGAAAAAACAACCATGAAGCTAATTACAGATATACACAGCCAACTTCGTACTGCAAATGCCTTAAAACTCAGTTATTCTGCTCTTACCAAAGCACCCTAAGCGTGATTATTCGAACCGATCCATTATTAGTCCACTATACTGTACGAATTCGGGAAGTTACCATTGGAGTAATCCTCTTTTTGACTTTCATGTTTTATTTTTTTCCACGATTTTTAGGAGAAGGTGAACGCACCAACTTTTCTGTTGTGGATGAAATTGAAACATTTGATATACCCCAAACCGAGCAGATAAAAATACCCGAACCGCCAGCCAGACCATCGGTCCCTGTGGCATCTGAAGATGAATTTTTTGATGAAGACATTACAATTGAAGATACTGACTTTGATGATTTTGAGGATTGGGACGCTCCACCACCTCCACCATCTGAGGGACCTAATGTAAAATTTATTCCTTATGATAAAGCTCCAATACCGAAGATCCCTATTCGACCGGTATATCCTGAAATTGCACAGGAAGCCGGAATTGAAGGAACGGTGTACATCCAGTTTTTTATTGATGCTAGGGGAAATGTAACTGAGGCGTGGGTTCTAAAAGGTATTCCCAATACAGGATTGAATGAGTCTGCTTTAGATGCAGTTAAAAAATCTAAATGGAAGCCCGCCCAGCAGAGGGATAAAAAGGTAGGTGTCTGGCAGACAGTGCCGGTGAAGTTTGAACTCACTTCACATTAAAAAACTGAAATAAAAACTAATCCCTAACCTCTCACCAGGTATTTTCAAAATTTGGATTAATTCTTAAGTTTCCCTCTCCCTAAGGGAGAGTAAGGTTGGGGGTCAAATAAAAATTTTACTGTTTAGCCGTCTTATTTATTTTTCATTCCTGTTTGGCGCCGTTGCCGAACAATTTATTATAAATCCACCTGACCGGATCGTAAAAACGATCCACCACTCTTTCTTTAAGGGGAATAATTCCATTATCAGTAATCTGAATATGTTCGGGGCAGACGTCTGTACAGCAACGGGTAATATTACACATTCCAGATCCAAAATCATTTTTTATTTTAGGAATGCGGTCATCTATATCTAAGGGGTGCATTTCCAGTGAAGCTAAGCGGATCATAAAGCGCGGTCCCACAAACTTTTCCTTCTTATCCTGATCCCTGAGAACATGACAAACATCCTGGCATAAATAACACTCAATACACTTGCGGAATTCCTGGATTCGCTCAACATCCTGCTGGTACATTACATGGTCTATACCATTTTTCTTTTTCCTGGGTTTGAAGGGCGGAATCATTTTGTTCTGCTCATAATTCCATGATACATCCGTTACAAGGTCTTTAATAACCGGAAATGTTTTCATGGGCTGAACAGTAATTACTTCCTCCGGTGAAAATTCGTTCATACGGGTCATGCAAGCTAATTTCGGCCGGCCGTTAATTTCTACACTGCAGGAGCCGCATTTGCCCGCTTTGCAGTTCCAGCGGACTGCCAGATCATTAGCATGTTCCACCTGAATTCTGTGAATAGCATCCAGCACTACCATGCCCTGTTCCAATTTTACAGCATAATTTTTAAATTCACCTTTTTCAGCATCACCCCGCCATATTTTAAAATTACGCTCCAAGGTTCTCTCCTTCCAGTTCTTTCAATGAAGCAAAGGCGATATTAGCCAATTCTTTTGGCGGGTCATCCCGTTGGATTTTCTCAGCATGCATGCCGGATTCTGTCTTCTTTATTACAATATTATATTCGAGGCCCTCGACCCTTTCTCCTGCAAAATCCAGCCGTGTATGAGCCCCCCGGCTTTCTTCCCGGATGAGGGCTGCACGGGTTACGGCTTCGGCGGTGATGATGAGATTTTTTAAATCCAGCGCTTCATTCCAGCCGGGATTATATTGGGCAGAAGCATGGGCAAAAACTTCATTAATGTCTGCTTTTAATGCCTGCAATTTTTCCAGACCTGATGCCAATTCCTCTCCAGTACGGACGATGCTAACGTATGTTTGCAAAATGCTTTGCAATTCTTCATGTACCAAGTAAGGATTTTTACCTTCTTCTCGGTTCAAGATATCAGTAGCGGCTTTTATAATTTTGCTTACCTCTTCATTGCTGCAATCTAGTTGATCTGTGAGGCTGTTTATATAATTGGCGGCACCATCTCCGGCCAGTTTGCCAAATACCAGAAGGTCAGAAAGTGAGTTGCCCCCCAAACGGTTGGCCCCATGCATGCCACCGGCACATTCGCCACAGGCAAATAACCCAGGGACATTCGTCTGCTGGCTATCGCTGTTTACCCGGATGCCGCCCATGAAATAATGCAGGGTGGGACCCACTTCCATTGGTTCTTCGGTAATATCTATTTCTGCCAGCTCCTTAAACTGATGGTACATGGAGGGTAGTTTCTTTTTAATAAAAGCAGCGGGCCTGCGGGAGGCTATATCCAAAAAGACGCCGCCATTTGGCGATCCCCGGCCTGCTTCTACTTCCTTTTTAATGGCACGGGCAACTACATCCCGGGTTAAAAGTTCAGGTGGCCGACGGGCTTCTTTATCTCCTTCAAGCCAGCGTGATGCTTCTTCTTCAGTATCCGCTGTTTCACTAGCAAACTTTTCCGGAATATAGTTGAACATAAAACGTTTGCCTTCACTGTTCAATAGAATACCGCCGTCACCCCTGACACCTTCCGTTACTAGGATTCCCTTAACAGAAGGCGGCCATACCATGCCTGTGGGGTGGAATTGAGTAAATTCCATATCAATCAATTCAGCTCCGGCCCGGTATGCCATTCCCAATCCGTCGCCTGTGTATTCCCATGAGTTGGAGGTGACCTTCCAGGCTTTTCCGCCCCCACCCGTGGCTAAAATAATCGCCTTGGTTTTAAAAAGTACAAATCGGCCGGTATCCCGCCAATAGCCAACCAGTCCGGATACTTTATCACCATCTAATACTAAATCCAAACCGGTGCATTCCATATGAGTAGCAATGCTTTGATGCACACAAAAATCCTGCAATGTACGGATAATTTCCAATCCTGTGCGGTCACCCACATGGGCCAAGCGGGGATAACGATGTCCCCCAAAATTCCGCTGACTGATCAATCCCTTATCCGTGCGGTCAAATACTGCTCCCCAATCTTCCAACTCCCTCACTCTGTCCGGCGCATGTTTGGCATGGAGTTCCGCCATACGCCATTGGTTTAAAAATTTACCTCCACGCATGGTATCCCGAAAATGGATTTTCCAGTTATCCCTTGAATCTACATTTCCCAGGGATGCCGCAATACCACCCTCAGCCATTACGGTATGCGCCTTGCCCAGGAGTGATTTCGATATAATGCCTGTACTCAGTCCCTTATCGGCACATTCAATGGCTGCCCGAATACCAGCGCCGCCAGCGCCAACTACCAATACATCATGTTCTATAGTCTGAATATCTGAATAGTCCATTTTAATTCCCCCAAGTGCTGAAGTCCGTCCAATAACCCTTTGCTACAAGGCGTACATAAATATCCCCAAGCGCCACCCAAATCATGCTGATCCACGCCCAAAACATATGGCGCCCATTCAGCCAGGAGACACCCTGCCAAATTTTAAAACTTACTTTTTCTTTTCCCTGGGGACAGGTGAAACAATCAAGCCTGCCACCGCTGAGATGTCGGAATGCGTGGCAACCGAAGGTATAGCCTGCCAGAAAGATTGGGTTTAAAAACAAAATGATTGAACCCACTCCTACACCAAATTTTCCATCCCGGAAAAATGACAGAAAGGCGTCATAGGACAAAACTGCCACAAAACCAATGGCGATATAAAGGGTAAAACGGTGAATATTCTGAATAACCAGCAGGGCTGTTTCTCCTTTATAATCTTTCTGGTGTACACCGGCAACAGCACATGCCGGCGGGGAGAGAAAATATGAGCGGTAGTAAAATTTCCGGTAATAATAACAAGTGAGACGAAAGGAGAGCGGCCCGGCTAAAATCAGGATGGCAGGGGTTACAGGAATGAGGTTAGGCATCCATTCCGGCCATGGACCAAACCAGGCATGTAGCAAAGGTGCAGAACCAGCTGCGCTTTCCTCAATAAAAAGTAAGGGTGAATAAAAGGGTGACAGGTATCCGCCAAATCCTTCATTTCCGGCACTCCACCAATAATAATCACCCTGAAACATTGCCCAGGTGGTGTAAATGACAAAACTTAAAAATCCTAATCCGGTTAAAAGCGGTTCAAGCCACCATGTATCAGGACGGTGGGTTTGAAACAGGCCAGCTTCATAGCCACCTATTGTCTGTTCATTGTTCATGTATTTAGAGTTTGTTTATTTTATTTCCGTTTAATGAGGATTCCAGGGTCCAGACCCCCGAAAATACCCAGCAGGGTACAGCCGATAAAATTAACGGCAAAAGTTCCCAGGGGGAAACCGATTCGGGAGAACTGGGAAAACCAGGAACTGGTCATATAACGCAATGCGGCACCGATAAAACCACCGGTTCCCACTAGGACGATTTCTTTCATTCAGCGGATATTAAAATGGTACATCTTCATCGGAAAATGGCGCTGCTACCGGTGTGTCTGCCATCTCTGATGGGGGTGGTGGAAAATCATTATTTTCCATTCCAGGCGGGGTTGCCATAACTTCCTGACCATAGGTTTTTATGGCTAATTGATTAACTTGTTCTTTCACATCCCGATCAGCCCAAACGGTATCATGATATTCCTCATCGCTTCCCTTTTGACTTGGGAAGCCTACGAACAATCCATTTATTCCTTCTACCAGCTTAAAACCCTTAAGCGTGAATCCATCTTCTGTTTGTAAATCAAAAAATGCACGGATTTTACCCCAGTTGCCTTTATTCATTCGTTCAATTTTCAATGTAAATTTCCTCAATTAGTGTGGGATGAAATATAGAGGATTTTTTGCATGTGGGACAAAGAAGAAAGGCAGCAAAAATATCGGAAATTCAATTATATCTATAAAAATATCTTCTGTTTTTTGATTTAAAATAGGGTAAAGTCGCAGTTTAGCCATTAAGGGTGAGTAATTTTTTCATATAAGATATAAGAGTTTTAATTCTCCTAGCATCTTAATCCTCAATTTCCTGCAATTGGCTCAAATAATAAAACTTCTTCAAAAGAGGTGGTTTTTTATTTACAATTTAAATTTAAGGGGAAAATTAATCGATTTTAGCATTTAGTAAGTATTTCACAAACTCTTCACCACCGATAGTTGTATATTTGAAATCAGTATCACCATTAAAATGAGTCCCTTCCAGATTTACGGGTTGAGAAAACTCAGCATATTTAAAATTTGCATTTTCAGAAAATGTGGAATTTTCAAAAGAAACCCCCTTTGGAAACTTGGTATATTTGAAGTTGGCTTCACCGTTGAAACTCGTTTCAGAAAAGTCAACAAATTCTTCAATATTTGTGTATTTGAAATTAGCTGTGCTTTTGAATTGACTTTTGATGAAAGTTGTACCTTGAGGAAAATTGGTGTACTTAAAATTGGCTTCTTTTGTAAAAATTGATTCAGCAAAACTCACAGGCTGCCTAAACTCAGCATACTTTAACAATACTATATTATTAAAATTATTCTCAGATAAATCTGCTTTACCATTAAACTTTGAATACTTAAAAAGGAAATCATCTTTAAAATTACAATTTGTGAAAATAATGTCATTATGAAAAATAGCATTGTAAGACACTTCATTTTTTTCATCGTTTATCCAACCGATTACCCTGTCTTGGAAAGTATATCCCATAAATTCAATTGGGACTTCAATGTCACATTGAACTTCCTGATTTTCTTTAATATTGATTTCTACAAAGAAACCTAAAACTTTTTCCATAATGGTTTCTTCTTTTTCCGGCAGTGTTGATATTTTATAACATAATTCAGTAAAATCCAAGTCACCGGTTATCATGATGTTTTGAAATATTATTGCTTCACCACCTCTCATGGATTCAAGGATTTCTTGGCTTTCAATCCGGGTATCTGCCCTGACAAAACTTGAAAATGTGATAATTGACAGCAATATATTTCTTTGATATTTAGTGTATTTCAATTTGAATTCTCTTATCTATAAGTTTTTATTCATTGACATATGCACGGAGGTCCTTAATGGCAAAATGGGGATACTCTGACTCGGTGATAGCATCAGAGGAATGAGTTATCTCCCAATAGGCTTCTACATTTGGTTCAAGTGGGTAATTCATACGTTCATAGCTTCCTCCAAATGTAGTTGAAAATGTGCTGTCAGAATAAAACATGGCTTCAATATACCAGGGTGCATACACTTTTTCAGAATCATTATTCTTAATCTTCCCTGCAACATAAAATCGAGTGCTTGAGGTATATAATGTATCAATGCTTATTTCCATATTTTCAAGTACCAGTACATTTTCAGAACCTATATTCTGACACCCAAATAATAATAATCCGGTTAATAATAGTAGTATGTTTTTCATGACTTCTCCTTTTTTAGACATTAGGTTTAACAGTTAATAGATTTTACGCCGTAATTCACCCATCCTGCAACCAGCATAATAAAACTGCCTGCAAATAATCCAAATCGAATATTTACATTCTTATTGGGTATTCTGGAAATACTATGCAATATCCGAAAAATTACAAATCCCCATGCCAGTTGAATATCCAAGGGCGCTACGGAATCACTAATAATTAACAGAGTACATAAAAGGTAGAATAAGATTGGCATTTCAAACATATTTTTATAATGTTGACGAACAGAAATAAATTTTGCTGGAAATTCACCATCGTAAATTCTATATTGTTTAATGTGTACTTCCCCCTTTATAATGGATTTCACAGCAAAAAATAGAAGCCGTATTGTTACAATGAGGGTAAGTATCACCATTGTCAATAAAGGATAAACGATATTCATTGAGATATTTAATAGTATTTACGTTTCACCCTTAAATTTACAAATAGGAGAGGTTTCATATAAAGAATCAATTTTATCCCAAAACTAAGAAAGCTCTCCCCTCCTCCGGAGAGAGCTTCCAGTAATAAGGAGATACTCTAAGTAAGACGGTGATGAATTAACATCTCTTGCCCTACAGCCATAACTTATGGGGTAATCAAAGTAACATTTCTTGATCCAGATCAAATTAATTCCTGAATTTGACCTATATCACATAAAAGGGGTTATATTATAATTGGCTGGTTGTGAAATAATTATTCTGGTCCATATCCCTGGTCTCAACACTTACCTGAACCTGAGTAACATCTTCTAAAAACTTACGAATAATTTGTATGCATTCGCTTCCAATTTTTAATTTCACAACTTCCGATCTTCCACTGAGTAAACTGATTTCTAAATGGATAAATCCGCTTGGGCTGCCATTAATGGTGCAATGATATTCTTTAGTTGCCCGGCTTTTACAATTTTCAGGCTTTACATGGCATGTTGAATTAGAACCGATTGTAGCTTAGGGAAAATTTCCTTTATGGAACCTTTTCCAATTAACATTTTATGAATATTCCAGTTATATATGGGGCAGAGCGTTAAACTACCGGAAAGAGCAGCGGCCGGCTGGGGGCGGCATCGCAAATGAAATGGGGAATTTGAATATTCAGAAAGTAAAATCCATCTTCAACCTGATTGGGGATATATGCTAACTCCGTAATTGTCTTTTTCGACTCGGGGTTTACTTCCCCCTTTGGATTATGACCATCCCCCCAGAAAATGCGGTGATTGCCTAAAATTCCATCATCTGACATTCGATCAACGGATGGCAGATCTACAACAAGATGCTTGATGGTTGTATCGCAAATCATGGACATGGCGCTAGTGGTGAAAAACGGTGCAGGGTGGGCGGAATACCTGTAAAATTGTTTGTCTTTAAGATTTGGTTCCGTCCGAATTATCAGAGCATCCGGTTCAGCCATGAGCCACTGTTTGTATTCTCTGAAAAACCTGTCTGTAGAAATTACACTTTCCTTATCCTCTACTGCTGCATGATATTTATCTGGACAGTCCCCAAAAGGTTGAGGGGTTATTGTTACCAAGATAGCAGACATTAAGATATTCTCCAGGCAGGCAGACACATCGGACTCCTTTTCCAACAAATGTCCCACGCATTCTGTGTGTGTGCCGGTGCAGTGGATGTTCATGGAAATTTCGGGGACATTGCAGCCGGATCCCTTAGTCACTGACCAGGATTGTCCTCCTGCTTCCAGCGGTTTTAATTTTCCCGGTTCAACATCATAAAAATTAGGCTGTGGCCCATTGAAATTATAAGGTATGGACAAATCGATAAATTTGGAGGTGTCCAAAGAATATTTTCGGTCATTATGGGTGGCTTGAATGATCAATTTACTGGTTCCAATTGCTCATTAATAAGTGATTCAGCCAAGAGCATATCAAGATTTTCATTATTCAAATTTGAAATTATTTTCTTTTGTACCATCCCTCTCCTGTACACTTCTGCATAAGGAATGGATGAAAAACTCACCATATTGTAGCGTGGAATAAATTGATTGGGGAATTTCCGGTGAAGCTCATTGGCCAATTTTTTGCGGACGATATAGTCCGGCTGTGCCACCATGTCCCGCATTTCAATATAGTTCTCAATGGCCATTTTGGCGATGGCATCTGTATCCGGTTTGCGTTTTTCATTAAAGGCAGAAAATATTGCCTGCCAATTCCCATTGCATTCATCAATACAACCCAAGAGTACTTCACAATCCTCAAAAGAGGCATTCATACCCTGACCGAAAAAGGGAACCACCGCATGGGCGGCATCGCCTATGAGACAGAAGTTTTCATAATGCCATCGCTCAGCATAAATGGTGGCTAATTTCCCGGTTGGATTGTCAAAATATGTCCGGGGGAAATCATCTAGCAGGGGCAGTGCATCGGCAAAATATTCATTGAAAAAACAGGACACATCATCGGCATTCACAAGGGTTGTAAAGCTGTTTTCCCCTTCAATAGGCATGAATAGTGTACAGGTGAATGATTTATCGGTATTGGGCAGGGCAATAAGCATAAATTGTCCCCGGGGCCAGATATGCAGGGCATTGGGTTCCAACTTAAACTCCCCTGCTGGATCAGCAGAAATACTCAACTCCTTATAGGCATGTCCCAGAGGCTCAGATTTAGACGCCTTATCACTGTTTGAGTCAATATATTGCCGCACCACAGATCCAGCGCCATCAGCACCGAACACTTCACCTTCAGCTTCTATTCTTTTTCCATTTTTAAAAATAAATGTCCCTAATTCAACTTTGGATAATGAATGTTTAAAATGGATTTTTACATTGCCAGTTTTTTCTGCGACTGTCATGAGTATCTTGTTCAGCTCCCCTCTTGAAACTGAATTGATGTATTCAAAAGAATGGATGCTGTAAGGCTGAAATTCCAGATTGCCATCTGAATGGTGGACCATCCTCCCCTTCATGGGTATGAGGAGGGGTTCAATTTCATTGAAAACATTTGCAGACTTGAGCGCGTGAATTCCCCGGTGAGATAACGCCAAGTTAATGGATCGGCCGGCAGAAATATCCGCTTTGCGGAGATCGGCCCGTTTTTCATACAAGTCAACAGTATATCCCCGGTTCGCCAGCATGATGGCCAATAAGGGACCGGTTAATCCGGAGCCGATTATGGTTTTTTTACTATCCCCTGACAATTTTTTTCATTCTTTGAACAAACTGATAACAATCCTCAAAATTATTATATAGGGGCACCGGAGCAATGCGAACCACATCTGGTTCCCGCCAGTCCGCGAGGATTCCCTGTCGGTGCAGTTCATCCATGATGTTCGGAATTACCGTTTTCAGACGCAGGGATAACTGACAGCCACGGTCTTCTATGGATTTGGGTGTAATTATCTCAATTTCATCCTCTAATTCATTTTCTAAAAGGTCTTCCAGATAGGATGTGAGCTTCTCACTTTTTTTCCTGAGGTTTTCTATCCCCGCTTCATGAAATAATTCCAGGCTGGCTAATAATGGGGCCATTGAAAATATGGATGGATTTGAAAGCTGCCAAGCCTCCGCTGAAGTTGTGGGTACAAACTCATCCGGCATCTGGAAGCGGGTGGATTTATCATGTCCCCACCAACCTTCAAAACGGGGAATATCAGATTTTCCCAGATGGCGTTCATGAATGAATACTCCCGATGGTGCACCGGGTCCACCATTTAAATATTTATAACCGCACCAGGCTGCAAAATCTACCCCCCAATCATGCAGTTTCAGGTGAAGGTTCCCGGCACCATGAGCCAAATCGAATCCCACTAAACAATTATACTCATGAGCCTTCTTCGTAATGGCTTCCATATCAAAGGCTTGCCCAGAATAATAATTCACACCTCCAATAAACACCATGGTAATTTCATCACCATGGTGTTCAAAACAGTCCAAAATCCACTCGGTGGTTATGGTTTCTCCCTGATCAGGATTGAGTATCATTAAATCTTCTTTGGGATGATTTCCATGAATTTTCAGCTGAGATTGAACGGCATATCGATCGGAAGGAAAAGCATTGTTCTCAATGAGTATTTTTTTTCGTTTACCATTGGGGCGGTAAAAGGAGGTCATGAGCAAATGCAGGTTCACAGTTAATGAGTTCATCACCACCACTTCTCTGTCTAGTGCCCCCACCAGTTTAGCGGAGTAATGGGTCAGCAACTCATGATAGGTCAGCCAGGGTCGTTTCCCTTTGAGGTGTCCATCCACCCCTAATTTTTTCCAGGCATCTAATTCTTCCTTAATATATTGCTCGGCAGTATCGGGTTGTAATCCCAATGAATTGCCACAAAAATAGATAAATGGTTTCCCAGTTTTGGTTTCAGGAAAATGAAATCTCCCTCTGAAGTGAGCCAGCGGATCTTTTTGATCCTGCTCCAGGGCAAAGTCCAAATCGATATCCTTAATTACTGGTGAATTCACTTTCGTCCAATCCCAGCCACTCCAGGGCGGTACCGGCCAATAATCTCTGCTTTGTGGAATCGGGTAAGTCCATGCCTTCAATCAATTTTCCGGGATGATGTTCACCTAAGGGAAATGGATAATCGGAACCCAGGGCAATTTGGTTTTCTCCCAATTTGTCAATCAGAAATGACAGCGCCTTTTCATCATGCACAAGTGAATCTACATAGAAATGTTTCAGATAGGATGAGGGTAATTTTTCATTATCAATAGCACAGAGGTCCGGGCGGACATTGAAGCCGTGATCGACTCGTCCAGCTGTAAAAGGAAATGCACCACCACCATGGGCAAAGGCAATATTAAGCGCAGGATACTTATCTAAAATTCCGCCAAAAATTATGGAGCAAATGGCCCGGGATATTTCTGCCGGCATCCCAACCAGCCAGGGCAGCCAGTATTTCTGCATGTCTGCCTGACCCATCATCTCCCATGGGTGGACAAAAATAGAGCAGTCAATTTTTTCTGCATGTTCAAATATGGGGTGGAATTTATCCTCGGAGAGGTTTTGGTCATTAACGTTTGAACCGATTTCAATACCGGGAAATTTCAGTTCATTCACACAGCGATCCATCTCTTCTATAGCCAGATCCGTATTCTGCATGGGGATGGTACCCAGTCCAATATATTTTCGGGGTTCTTCTTTGCAAAATTTTGCAATATGATTATTGAGAAATTGAGAGAGTTTCAGGCATTCATCATCCTTTGCCCAATAGGAAAACAGCACGGGAATGGTGGATAAAACCTGCACATCCACGCCAGTGTCGCGGCAATCTTTCATCCGAGCGTGATGGCTCCAGCAATTGCAGTCCACTTTTCGAAAGGCTGCGCCATCTTTTTTAAGCATGGCAGATTGGTCATCGATGGAATCCATCCTCAGAAATCGAGGATCAGAAAATGAATTGGTTAAATCATTGAGATTTTCCGGCAGGATATGGGTGTGAATATCTATCTTGAACACGCTACGGCTTTTCTAAATAGGCGGAACATGATTTACAGCTACGGGCAGCGTCATTATTCCAGAATCCTTCAAAAATGGGGGGAAGCTGCTTCACAATATCTTTTAATTGAAGATACTCTTCATAAAGTAGTTCATTACATTCATCGCAGTACCATTGAAAGGCATCTAACTCACCATTCCGGCGTTTTCGCTCAATCACCAGACCAACTGTATTTTCAAAGCGCTGAGGAGAATGGGGAACTTTAGGGGGAAGTAAAAATATTTCACCTTCATTAATTGCCAAATCTTTAGGCTTACCATTTTCCATAATCCGTAAAACCATACCGCCCTCCAACTGATAGAAAAATTCTTCGCCTTCATCAATATGATAATCTTTTCGCGTATTGGGACCGCCCACTACCATGATAATGAGTTCTGTATCTTCATAGACCACCTTGTTGCCTACAGGTGGTTTCAATAGGTGGCGATTTTCTTCAATCCAACTTTTAAAGTTTATTGGAGGTAACATTAAAATTCTCCTTTACCACAGAGGCTCGGAGGCACTGGGTTTCTTTGGTTCTCCGTGCCTTAGTGCCTCCGTTGTTAAATAGTTGCTATACATTTCAATTCAATAGCTATTGGTGTAGGTAAACAATTGATTTCCACCGTGGTTCTACAGGGCTGATTGTCTTTAAAATATTCAGCATAAATGCGGTTATAGATTTGGAAATCATCTTTCATATTGGTGAGAAAAACCGTCACATCTACCAGTTGATCCCAACTTGCTCCTGAATCTTCCAATATGGCTTTCACATTGGCAAAAACGGAGTGACACTGGGCTTCAATATCATAGGAAATGATTTTTCCCTTTTCATCTAATATCACTCCGGGGATTTCCTTTTTTCCTTTCTCCCGCGGACCAACCCCAGATAAAAAAAGTAAATTATCAACCTTTCGAGCATGGGGATATGAGCCTACTGGTTCCGGTGCATTTTCACTGGTTATTTTTATTATACTCATATTTTAATACACACATTTTTTGCTTCAGTGAAAAACTGCAGAGATTTAAATCCACCTTCACGCCCTACGCCTGAACTTTTCATTCCGCCAAAAGGAATTCGCAAATCCCGAAGCATCCAGGTATTCACCCAGACGATTCCTGAATCAATAGCAGCTGCTACCCGGTGGGCACGGCTTACATCTTTGGTAAACAGGCTGGCAGACAATCCGTATTTGGTAGAGTTTGCCATTTCGATAACCTCTTCCTCTGTTTTAAATGGAATCATGGAAACGACAGGTCCAAATATTTCTTCCTGATTGGTTTTACAATTGGCTGTTAATCCATCAATGATGGTGGGCTCAATGTAATAACCATCTTTCAGATCACCTTCTAAAATTACTCGATTGCCTCCGGTGAGAATTTCTCCTCCCTCAGCTTTGGCGTCATCAATACAATTTAATATTTTTTCCATATGTGGTTTTGACACCACTGCACCCAAATTACTCTTTTCATCTTTGGGATCACCAACTTTTAAAGTCTGGGTTTCTTGAATGATGGCAGTCCTGAATTTATCATAAATGGATTCCTGAACAAATAGTCGAGAACCGCAAAGGCAAATCTGCCCCTGATTGGAAAAAGCCGCCTTGGCAGACATTTTTACTGCATCATCAAAATCTGCATCCTCAAAAATTATATTGGGATTTTTACCACCCATTTCAAGGGAGAGCTTCTTAAACATGGGAGCTGCCACAGATGCAATTTTTTCTCCTGTTGATGTTCCGCCGGTAAATGAAATGATGGGCACATCCGGATGACGGCTGAGAGCATCTCCCACTTTATGACCATAGCCATGTACAATATTAATCACCCCTTTGGGAAAATCTGCTTTTTGGCAAATTTTACTAAATAGAAAGGCCGTCATTGGCGTTACCTCAGAAGGTTTGGCAACTACCGTATTGCCGGCTGCCAGGGCAGGCGCAATCTTCCAGGTGAGTAGGTACAGAGGTAAATTCCAGGGAGAAATACAGCCTACAACTCCCACCGGCTGGCGCAGGGTATAGTTGAGGGCTTTGCCATCCATCTCATGTATTTCCGAATCAAAATGCAACGATGCGGTAGCAAAAAACCTAAAATTCTCAGCTGCCCGGGGGATATCCACTGATCGAGCCAGCCATTCAGGCTTACCATTATCTTTACTTTCGGCTTCCACCAGTTCATCAAAATGCGCTTCGATCTCATCAGCCAGGCGCATAATGTGATCATGGCGTTCTTTTTTAGGCAGCTTACTCCAAGTTGTAAATGCGTCTTTTGCAGCAGAAACAGCGTTTTCAATATCAGTAGAGTCGCTATCTGGAATTTGTGAATAAACCTCACCTGTTACCGGAGTAATATTGTCGAAATAGGTACCAGAGATTGGTTCTACGAAATCACCGTTTATAAAATTTTGAATCTTCAATCTTCTATCTTAAATTTTAAATGCAGCTCAGTCTCCCTCCATCCACCGCCAGGCTCACGCCATTAATATAACTGGCAGCAGGACAGGATAGAAATGCAATGGCTTTGGCAGTTTCCTCGGGCTTTCCAAATCTGCCTACCGGCACTTGAGCCAGCATACTGTTGGCAACTTCCTGTTCCGAATTACCAGATGCGGTGGCCTTGGATTCAATTAGGGATGATAATCGTTCGGTGTCCGTAAATCCCGGTAGAATATTGTTGACAGTAATGCCATCTGCACCCACCTCAAAGGAAAGTGTCTTTGCCCAGGATGCCACAGCGCCACGAATGGTATTTGATACACCCAGCCCGGGAATTGGCTGCTTCACCGAAGTTGAAATAATATTGATTACTCGACCATATTTTTCTGCTTTCATTCCAGCATGCAACGCCTGAAAAAGAATATGATTACAAATAAGATGACGGTTAAATCCGTTCACAAATTCATCCGCATCAGCTTGGGTGATTGGTCCACCTTTAGGGCCACCAGAGTTATTTATAAGAATATGATATTGATTCCCATTTTGAATGTGATTGGTTATTGTCGTTTTTATACTGGCATTGTCATCAAAGTCTCCCACTAAATACTGATGAGATTGATCTCCGTCAATCTTTAATTTGGCTATTGTAGATTTTAACTTTTTCTCATTACGGGCAAAGAGGGTGACATTAGCACCTAAGTTTGAAAATTCAATGGCTGTGGCTTGCCCAATACCTGAAGTGCTCCCGCAAACAAGGGCATTGAAACCTTTGAGTGATGATGTCAAATTATTTTCCATGTGTGTAATAAAATCCCAAATCTTTTTTAAGTTTTGCGGGTAATTCCGGTAATGAAGAGCGGGGAATAATGTAGGTGGACAAATTGGCAATATCCCGGAATACTGAATGCTTTTCAGCTGTTTTCTTAAGATAAGCATGTCCGGCTGAACCCCCTGTACCAATTTTAACCCCGATCATGCGGAAAACCAGCAGCCGGTGCCGATTGCGCCAGGATGTGAATAATTGATCCATATTTACCAGCTGGGTCAATAAGCGATGAGGAAGCTGTGTAATGGGCTCATCTCGATACAACTGAATGAATAAAGCGCCTAAAGTAGCCTTCTGTGATAAACGGCGATGACCATCCTTTTGGAGTTTTTTATATTCATCCTCATCAAACAGCGCCTTATAAGTACGCTTTATTATCTCATACTGTTTTAGACTATTATTAATCGTTTCATCATCAAATTGAGTGTTGGACTGAATTTGTGCAATATCATTTGCAACCATATCTTTTACGGCCGACTGATAAGATTCCCAGAAATTAAATTCGTCCATTTGCAGGAATGGTGTGCGTTCCAGCCAATTTTCAAGCAGGTCAAAAAGTGAGGGTTCATTCTCAGACTTGAGTACGCATTCTACATCAGCCTCATCCAAAAATTGATTATAGCGCTGTTTGCCATACTGAATGCGGTCTTCCACTCTCATGCCCAATTTATTTTCAATCAATCGAAACTGCACAGATTGAAATCCGGATGAAGGGGTCAATAAATCACGAAATTCAAGAAAGTCCATGGGCGTCATCGTTTCCAGAATACTAATTTGATTTACCAGTAATTTTTGAATTTCAATAATACGGTCGAAACGGGCAACCACTATGCCAAAGTTTTCCTCCTGTACATAATTACCCCGGAACATATCTAGAACAGAGTCCAGTTCGTGCAGGATCTGTTTAAACCATAATTCGTAGGTTTGGTGAATAATGATAAAAAGCATTTCATCATGGACTGTCTTACCAGTTTCGGAAGATTTTAAGGTTTGACTATGGAGGATTCTATCTAATTGCAGATAACTCCCATAGGATAATTTCTTGTCTGTCATATCAGATTATTAAGGGGAATAACTGCGTAAATTTAGGAAGATTAAAATTATGTGGAAAGTAGTAATGAATTTCCTTTTATAAATAAAAAACCCCTCTATTGAGGGGTTTTTTATTTATCAGTATTTCTTAATTAGAATTTCACAGATAATCCGCCGTGTATAGTTGTACCCATAAATCCAAATTGGTTTACTTCCCAAGGATATTTAAATCTACCCCCAAGGTCTGTAATCATATCACCTTTAGTATCAATTTCATCCGGATACACATCCATTAGATTATTAACAGCTAAGTTAAGACCAATCATATCATTTACCTGATAATTAATATTTAGATCCGTTAACCACTTCGCGGAAAATGTTTGATCATAATCTTCATCATTTTCTGGTAGCGTACTTCCACCAGGTCCTACAGGTGCTCCATTAATACCATTGTTTGCATGTTTCCATGTGACCTCACCAAACCGGGTATTATTTAAAGATAATGAGAGGGCTCCCATATTATATGTAAGGCCAAGCATTATTTTATCTGAAGGTCGTGCGGTTTCAATTCTGGATTGTTCTTTACGATCAAAAATATCAACACCTGCCTCTGCGATCGGTGTCGGTGTTGCTATTTCTCCATCAACTTCAGTAGTATTAAAATTAGCTGAAAAATTCAAATCCAAAGAACCAGGACCCAACTCTAATCCCGAATAACTAATAACAATATCCATTCCGCTAGTTTTAGTGTCGACAGCATTAGTAAAGAATTTTAAACTCGTAATATTGTTTTCAGTTAAAATTTGATAAACTAGTGATGTGGAATCATCAGCCCCTGAAGCAATACTACTAGAATATACAATTCTATCCGCGACCGATATATTATAATAGTCAAAGGAGGTATATAATCCCTTCATTGGTTTAAAAGCTAATCCAAAGGTCATATTGTTTGAATTTTCTTCCTTTAATTTGCCAACACCTAAAGAAGCAACTACATCACTCTCATTATTATAGGTTCCCTGATTAGAAACAGTACCTCCAGATACCAAGGTTTGTATATTACTCATATAAATCTGATGTAGAGAAGGTGCTCTAAATCCTGTTGAATATGATCCGCGGAATGCAAGATTATCATCCATCATTTTATAACGCCCATTTGCTTTCCAAATTAAACTGGAACCAAAATCGCTATAATTTTCAAATCGAGCAGCGGCACCAACAAGAAAATTTTCATTTACATCATATTCTATGTTTCCATAAAAACCAATATTATTTCTGTCTGCATCAACCTCGTTTTGAGGTTGTATCCCTGGGAAGGATTGTACTCCATCACCATGGTAGGATGCAGTATCTCCAGCAATCGCTTTGAAATTTTCTAGACGGTACTCTACACCTAACCCACCAGACAAATTACCAAAAGCATTAGCAATATCTAAATTTGCAACTGTATGTCCAAATTCATATCCACCTGATTTAATCTCAGTTGAACTATCGTCACTCTTGTCAATATTTATACAATTT
>ERZ813253.96-NODE-96-length-33179-cov-5.339163_pt1 | contig 33179 bp, 29 predicted proteins | sample MGYA00520893_ERZ813253 | MGnify/ENA primary metagenome ERZ813253 (study PRJEB31669, sample SAMD00080414) | marine metagenome | biome: oceanic hadal pelagic zone biome; feature: marine hadalpelagic zone; material: sea water | place: Pacific Ocean:Izu-Bonin Trench...
TACTGCAAAGTCAATTTCTTCATATTCTTTTTCAATTGCCATCATGAATATCATAGCGATATTTGCCCCAACTGAAAAATTAGTTCCTTGGTTGGCGATTACCAATCCTTTGTGATTTTTTTCTGCAATCTCAATGGATTTCTGAATTCCCTCCAATACTTCTCCTCCTATAGAATTCATTTTTGTTCTCCATTCCAAGTTTACAATTCCATCTCCAATATCAGTAAGGTTACATCCTGTATTGCTCCAAATCGTGTTGTTCTCACGGATGTGATCTAAAACAATAAAGTTCTCCATTCCAGCAACTTTCTCTTTTGCTTTTGTAGGGATGTTGTAGTAATTTAAAGTTCCGTTTTCAGTAGAGTAAAAAGAAGTAGTGCCTGATTTTACCATATCATACACCCAGTCAGCAGCTTTGCATCCTGCCTGTTCCATTTTCTCTACTGTTTTTTCAACATCTAACGCATCCCACATTTGGAATGGACCAACTTCCCAACCAAAACCAGCACAAAGTGCTCTGTCAATTTTGTAAAGGTCGTCAGTTATTTCAGGAATTCTGTGCGACACATAAGCAAAGGAAGCGTAGAATGATTTACGGTAAAATTCTCCTGCTTTATCTTTTCCTTTTACAAGAATTTTTAATCTTTTTAATAAATCATCTTCTTGTTTTGCAGCTGCTATGGTTGCGAATTTAGTTCTTTGTTTTAGAGCGTATTCTAAAGTCTTTAGGTTTAGTGCTTCAATTATACTTTTTCCTTTTGCGTCTTTTGATTTTTTGTAGAATCCTTGTTTGGTTTTATCTCCTAACCATTTGTTTTCACTCATCTTGGTGATGAAATCAGGTAACTTAAAATTACTTCTCATTTCATCATTTGGGCAGTTTTCATACACTCCATTAGCAACATGAATAAGGGTATCAAGCCCTACTAAATCACAAGTACGGAAAGTTGCCGATTTCGGGCGACCAATAATAGGTCCGCTCAAGGAATCCACTTCTTCTACTGTTAAGTCCAATTCTTTTACCAAATGAAAAAGGGATAAGATATTGGCTACTCCAATTCTGTTAGCAATAAATGCAGGAGTATCCTTACAGAGCACCATGTCTTTTCCTAGAAATTTATCTCCATAATACATTAGAAAATCAACAACCTCAGTATCTGTTTTTGAGGTTGGAATAATCTCCAATAACTTCAAATATCTAGGAGGATTGAAAAAGTGGGTTCCACAGAAATGAGCTTTAAAGTCATCACCTCTACCATCAATCATACTTTCAATAGGAATTCCTGAAGTGTTGGAAGAAATTAAAGTCCCTTCTTTCCTGAATTTTTCTATTTTTTCAAAAACTTGTTTTTTAATGTCAAGTCGTTCTACAACTACTTCAATAATCCAATCAACATCTGCAATTTTACACAAATCATCATCCAGATTTCCTGTAGTAATTCTGCTTACAAACTCCTTACTATAAATAGGAGAGGGCTTACTTTTTAATGTGCTTTTTAGGGCGTCATTTACAAGAGAGTTTCTAATTGTGTTATCTTTTAATTGTTCTTCTGTCAAATCAAAAGGAACAATATCCAAGAGTAAAACTTTCACTCCAATATTTGCAAAATGACAAGCAATTCGCGATCCCATAATTCCAGAACCAATTACTGCTACTCTATTAATGTGTCTATTTTGTTTCATCTATAATTTTATTTATTTTTTTCAGGATAGCAAAAAAGGTATCCATTTCTTCTTGTTCAAAATGTGACTGAATAGTTTCATTAAATTCTATCACGACCCCTTTAGCTACTTCTCTCCAATCCATTCCTAGTGGTGTTAAATGGATGACTGCTTTTCTCTTGTCTTCTGGGTCAGGCCTTCTCTCAATAACGCCTGCTTCTTCTAATTTATTAAGGGAACGCGAAAGGGAGGTTGCTTCCATTCCCATACTTGGCCCTAATTGTGTGGAAGGAGTTCCTTCTGTAATGTCAATATTTAGGATTATCATCCCCAATGCCATGCTAGCCATGTATTCGGTAGCAGTTCGGTTGTACATTTTGGTGATGTTATACCAGGTTTTTCGGATGTTATAATCTATGGTTTCCTCTTGTTCCATATTAAATTTTTTAGGTTACGAATATATAAAAAATACTATGCATGCATAATAAAAATCATATTTATTATGCGTGCATACTAAATCATGAAAAAAAGTGTACTTTTAACAAAACGAATTAAGACTATCAGATGAACTATTTATCACCTTTAGAAATGCTCTATAAATGGGAGCAAGAAAAACCAAATGAAATATATTTAAGCCAGCCAATTGATGGGGTTTGGCATAATTGGACTTGGGCAGAAGTAGGGCAAGAAGTTAGGAAGATGGCAGCCTATTTAAAGTCCTTGGATTTGCCAGAGAATAGTAAGATTGGTTTGCTTTCCAAAAACTGTGCGCATTGGATTATGACTGATTTTGCCATTATGATGGCGGGGCATACTTCAGTGCCTTTGTATCCAAATTTGAATGCTGATACTTGAGAAAAGATTTTGTTGCACAGTGAAACTAAATTATTATTTGTAGGAAAGTTGGATAATTTTGAAGCCATGCAACCAGGAATTCCATCTGATATGCCTTGTATTACCTATCCTTTTTATAGTGAAGATTATCCGAAATGGGATGATTTAACAAAAGACTTAACTCCACTTTCTGATAAGGTAATAAGAGGAGAAAAAGAACTAGCAACTATTATTTATACTTCTGGAACAACAGGAGATCCAAAAGGAGTGATGCATAAATTTTATAATTTTTCCTTTGCAACAACAAATGCTGTAAATGCTTTGAATTTGCATGATGAAACTTTCTTTTCGTACTTACCCCTATGCCATATTGCTGAGCGATTGTTGGTGCAAATGGGGAGTTTGTATGCAGGAGGAAAAGTATCTTTTGCTGAGAGTTTAGATACTTTTGCAGATAATTTATCTGAAGCTTCTCCCTCTGTATTTTTAGGTGTTCCTAGGATTTGGACTAAATTCCAGCAAGGTATTTTAAAGAAATTACCGCAAAAGAAACTGAATATATTATTGAGCATTCCACTTGTGTCATCACTTATAAAAAAGAAAATTCAAAAGGGATTGGGCTTAAGTAAAGCGAATAATATTTTCACAGGAGCGGCTCCAACCCCTGTCTCTATTATAAAATGGTTTGATAAATTGGGAATCAAAATACAAGAGGCTTATGCAATGACGGAAAATACTTGTTATTCGCATGTGAGTTTTAAAAGTAAAATAAAAATAGGTTCGGTTGGGCAGGCCTTGCCGCTTTGTGAAGTGAAATTATCTGAGCAAAAGGAAATTTTAATAAAGCATGATGCCCTCATGGATGGATACTATAAAGATGAAGCTGAAACCAATAAAACCATAATTGATGGATGGCTACATACAGGTGATGAAGGGATAATTGATGCGAATGGTTTTTTGACCATTACTGGTAGAGTAAAAGATATCTTTAAAACATCTAAAGGAAAATATGTTGCTCCTTCTCCAATTGAGATGAAACTTTCTGCTAATAAGAATATAGAACAAGTATGTGTGGTGGGGACGGAGCTTCCTCAGCCAATTGCGATAATTGTGCTATCAGAAAGAGGAAAGGTAAAAGCAGATACATATTTAATTGCAAGTTTGGAGAGAACTTTGGAAGTGGTAAACCCAAAACTAGATAGTCATGAAAAAATTCACAATATTATTATAGTAAAAGAAGATTGGACAGTGGAAAATAAACTACTTACTCCAACTATGAAAATAAAGCGTAATGCAATTGAAAAATTGTATAAACCTAATTACAATAATTGGTATGAAGGGAAGAGAATAATTATGGATTAAGCTCTGCCCCACATTTATTACAAAATTTAGCTTCCATTTCATGTCCTTCTGCAGTGCAGTCCGGGCAAACTTGTGTATTTACCTTTTCCTTTCTTTTTCTGGAAAATTCTGCCGTTACAATACCAGTTGGAACAGCAATAATTCCATAACCTAAAATCATTATGAAAGAGGCAACTATTTTCCCAAATATCGTCATTGGAACAATATTTCCATAACCAACAGTAGTAAGAGTAATTATTGCCCAATATATTGAATTTGGAATATTCTCAAAACCATTTGTTCTAGCACCACTTTCAATAACATACATTAATGTTCCTAATATAATAACTAATAATATTACTGAAAGTAAAAAAACGATAATTTTTGGACGAGAAGATCTTAAAGCTATCTGCATTGTATGAGCTCCACGTAAATATCTTGATAGTTTAAAAATTCTAAAAATCCTAATCAGTCTTATTGCTCTAATAACAGATAAAGAATGCGCTGCAGGCAAAATAAATATTAAATAGGTTGGAATAATAGCTAACAAATCTACTATGCCCATAAATGAAAATATATATTTAAACGGTCTATTAACAGCATAAATACGAAAGAAATATTCAATTGTAAAAAGAATGGTAAACCCCCATTCAAAAGCTATTATTAGTTCATGATATTTTCTGTCTATCTCATAAACACTTTCTAACATGACACCTACAATAGAAAGGAGAATAGCTGCTAACAGAATAATATCAAATAATTTACCATTTAGAGTATCTGCTTCAAAAATAATTTCGTGAATTTTCTGCCTGAATGAGTTGGTATTATTATTTTCCATAAGAATAATTTAATCTAAATTGGCTAATTCCTTTTTTATAAAATTAGCCAATTCTTTTACATAATCGGCTGAGAAATCAAATTTGATTCCAGCTGTTTCATAAATTTCAGAAATACTTTTGGTATAACCCAATTTCAATGCTTCCATATAATTGTCTAATCCGTTCTCTCCCAATTTTTTGTAAGAACGCCACATAGCAATTGCACCTAATTGTGCCATTCCATATTCAATATAGTAGAAAGGAACTTCATAAAGGTGCAATTGTCTTTGCCATAGGCTGGCTTTCACATTTTCATTTCCATCCCAATCAATTATTTGATTTCCTAATGCTGCAGAAATTTCCAACCATTTTTCTTTCCTTTCTTGTGCAGTATGTTTATTGGTATAAATCCAATGTTGGAATTTATCAATAGAAGCTATCCAAGGCAATCCTTCCAATACTTTTTCTAGTTGTTCTAATTTAGCTCTTTTTAATTCCGTTTCATCAGCATAAAATACATCCCAATGATCCATAGATATTAGTTCCATGGACATGGATGCCAGTTCAGCCACTTCAGAAGGGGTGCTTTTGAATTCCGTCATAGGTAAATCTCTACATAAAAAGGAGTGTACAGCATGCCCACCTTCATGCATCATATTGATTACATCCCTTTGAGAACCTACAGCATTCATATAGATAAAAGGAACGCCTATTTCATAAAGTGGGTACATAAAACCTCCTGGAGCTTTCCCATTTTTTGATTCTAAATCCAAATGCTTCATTGCTTTCATAGTGGAAAGACACTCTCCAAAATAAGGTCTTAACCTATTGAAACATTCTACTGATAAATCAGTCAGCTGAGTTCCTCCTTCAAATGGTTTTAAAGGTGCAAAACCATCAACATCAACAGCTGTGTCCCAAGGTTTGTATGAAGTATATCCTAATTTATCTTTTCTTTTTTGTTCGAATGAATTGATAATAGGAACGATTTCTTGTGCAATAGCATCATGGAAATTAAAGCAATCTTTAGGTGTGTAATCAAAACGTCCCATAGCTGCAAACATATAATCACGATAATTATCAAAGCCAGCATTTTTCGCAATTTGTTGTCTTAAAGCAATTAGTTCATCAAATAAATCATCCAATGCTTTTTCGTCTTGCAATCGTCTAGTACTGATTTTATTGTAGATCTCTTCTCTTTTTACTCTATCCGTACTTTTTAATAATTGTGCGGCTTTTTGCATGGTCAATTTCTCACCATTTACCTCTATTGACATCTTTGCAGAAATAGCACCATATTCTTGTTGCTTTTGTTCCATTGTAGTAAATAAAGGAATGTTTTCTTCACGGAAAATCTCAATTTCTTTGTTTACACTTCTTAAATAAATGCGATATTTTTCCCTCTCTAAATCATTAAGAAAACGACTCTCCACTAATTTTACATTTAGTTTGTGAGAATAAGGAGCAGTTTTTGGTGCAATTTCTTTAATCCAAAACGAAAATCGTTCTCCCAATTTTTTATCAGTAGTATCAATATTCATTTTGATGTAACGCCAAGCCATATCCTCTTCCAAAACGGCTTCCAGTTCAGAACGGTCTAACATCCATTTTTCTAATTCATTTGCATTAGATATTTTTCTTTCTACTAAATTATCAAACAGTGATTTTATCTTTCCCCAAGAATCAATTACTAAATTTTCAGAAACAAATTTCCTTTTTGGGCGTGTTGGTATTGCGATAGTAGTTTGCATAATTATACTTTTTCAGTAGTTTTTTTCTTTTTCGGAGTTTTCTTTTCTGCTTTTGGTAACTTAATTAAACCAGTAGTTTGCAAAACATTATACCATTGTATTACTTTTTTGATATCAGAAATATATACCCTTTCGGTATCATAATTAGGTAAAATTTCTGTAAAGTATACTATTAATTCTTCTTTGGATACTTTATGACTTATACTTTGTTTTTCGTTTTCCTTTTTAGCAATATCATCAAAAATTTCTGACAATGGCTTGGTGTCATCATAAGTGTAAACACCAATTTCATCCAAAGTATTCGCTTGTTGTCTGGCAGTTAAAGGGATTCTCTTTTTGTCGGTTAAATTCTCAACAATCACTGCATTTTTTCCTTGCGAGATTACTTTAAATAATCCTGACTTCCCTGTAACAGAAATAATTCCTTCTAAGTTCATTTTAATTTTTTTAAAGTGCAAATTTACATTTTTTTAAGATTAAAGAAGGAAAAGCTAATTAGTAATAAAAATTGTATTATTGAATTTTTAATTTTATGATTTTATCAAAAATAAAAAATAGGAAAGAAGTTTTCGCTTGGTCGCTTTACGATTTTGCTAATCAACCCTTCACCACAATCATTGTAACTTTTATATATAGTGCTTTTTTTGTGAAAGTGATAGCTCCAAATCCTCAAATAGGAACAGCAATGTGGGCAAATGCAATTGCAATTACAGCAATTATAGTATCTGTTTTATCACCAATACTGGGTGCCATTGCTGATAAAGGTGGTTACCGAAAATTCTTCCTTATTTTGTTTACTTGGATTTGTGCCGTGTTTTCCGTTCTTCTTTTTTTTCCGGAGGCTGGTGATGTGTTTTTGGCACTCACCCTTTTTATAATTGCTAATATAGCCTTTGAAATGGGTACAGTTTTCTGTAATTCCTATTTACCCGATTTATCTAATAAAGAAAATAGTGGAAGTATTTCTGGCTTTGCTTGGGGATTGGGTTTTGTTGGGGGTTTATTAGCTTTGTTTTTATCACTTTTTTTGTTTGATATAAATAATCCTCTTGAGCTTAGAAAAATGAATATTTTGGCTGGTATTTGGTTTGCTATTTTTAGTATTCCTACTTTTATGTTTTTAAAAGATAGAAAGAAAGAAAAACTCACCAAAAAACACATTAGCGATTCATTTTCTACAATAAGGAAAACTTTTAACTCTATTACATACTACAAGCAAATATCTCAATTTTTAATAGCTCGTTTATTCTTTAATGATGGACTAGTTACTATTTTTGCATTAGGAGGAATTTATGCAGTTGGAACTATTAATTTTACCTTTGAGGAAGTAATGCTTTTAGGTATTGTGTTGAATACTGCGGCCGGATTTGGCTCCTTCTTATTTGGTTATTTGGAAGATAAAATTGGTGCAAAAAGAGTAATTAATATTTCCTTAATTGTTCTGATTATTGCAACTCTCATTGCGTATTTTGCGCCAGAGAGTAATTCTCCAAAAGAAATGTTTTGGGTTGCGGGTGTGCTCATTGGCTTAATGGTCGGACCAAACCAGTCCTGTAGTCGTTCGCTTATGTCTCAACTCACTCCAAAAGAAAAACAAAATGAATTTTTCGGATTTTTTGCACTTACCGGTAAAGCTACTTCCTTTTTAGGCCCTCTTCTTTTCGGATTTATTACTTTAAAGTATTCACAACAAATGGCACTTTGGGTAGTGATTATTTTATTTGTTGTTGGTTTATTTCTTTTTAATAGAATTACTTTTACAAAAAGCAATAACTTTGTAAAATGAGATTTTTTTTAATACTTAGTTTGCTAGTCATTACTTCTTGCACTTATGATGAGTTGTTAGTTGGTTGTATGGATTCATTAGCTCTAAATTATGATCCATACGCTCAAGTAGATGATGGTTCTTGTATTCTTTCCGATTGTGAGGTTAACAGTCCATCATTTACTGATTGCGTGGAACCAATATTTACTGAACATTGTCAGGTCTGTCATTTTCCATCAAATCCGAATAGTATATTATCTCTTTCAAATTATGAAGAAATTCGAAATCAGGTATTAAATGGTAATGTTATTGAAAGTATAAAAAGAGAATTTGGATTTATGCCAAAGAATGGGGAAAGATTAAGTGCAGAGGAAATATTAATTATTGAAAACTGGAAAGAAAATGATGCGCCAAATAATTAGTATATTTTTATTCCTGATTTGTTTTTATGCAAATGCCCAACAATATTTAGCAAAAGATGGAACAATTACCTTTTTTTCTAAGGCGCCAGTGGAAGATATTTCGGCCATAAATAATAAAGTTTCGGCAGTTTACAATGCAAATACTAATGAATTGGTTTTCAGCTTGAAGATTACAGATTTTATATTTCCAAAATCCTTAATGCAAACACATTTTAATGAAAACTATTTGGAATCGGACATTTATCCTAAATCTACTTTTGTAGGAAAAGTAACTGAAAATAAAAATGGGAAGGCAAAAGTAAAAGGAGAATTGACAATCCATGGAGTTACTAATGAAATAATAACAGAAGGAAAACTTCAAATCATAAATGATAATGTAATAATATCTTCTGAATTTGTTGTAAAATTAAAAGATTATAAAATTAAAATTCCTAGAATTGTAATGTATAATATTGCAGAAGAAATAGAGGTTAAAGTAAATATTGAATTCAAAAAACAATGAATAAAATTATAGTAATCCTAATAATGTGTCAAAGTCTTTTTACAAAGGCACAAGATAATTTATTGTCTATGCTTGGCTCGGAGGATAAGCCAATATATATTAGCTCTACCTTTAAAGGGAAAAAAGTTGTAAACGGACAATCAGTAGAGGTGTTATCTAAAGGGGTTTTACAATTTCAAATTCAACATAGGTTTGGCACACTAAATTCTGGTTTTTACAATTTATTTGGTTTAGATAATTCCCAAATCAGATTAGGTTTTGACTATGGGATTAAGGATTGGATGAGTGTAGGAATTGGAAGGAGTTCGGAACTAAAAACAATTGATGCAAGTGCCAAGATTAGATTAAAAAGACAATCTAAAGGCAGTAAGGAATTCCCTTTTACTATTGCAACAAATTCTGCTATTTTCATTAAACAATATAGATGGAGCGAAACGAATGAAGAAGCTTTTGAGATGAGCAATCAACTCAGTTTTTCCCATCAATTACTTATTGCCAGAAAAATAAATAGAGATTTATCTGTTCAGCTTTCCCCAACTTTGGTGCATTATAATTTGGTAAACTATGCAGAAAAAAATGATAGAATTTCCTTAGGATTTGGCGCAAGACAAAAGCTAACAAATCGAATTTCGGTAAATGCAGAATATTTTATGCAGATAAACGGAAAAATAAATAATGATGTACTTTCCTTTGGTTTTGATATTGAAACGGGGGGGCATGTTTTCCAGTTGCACCTAAGTAATTCTCCAGCCATGATTGAGTCATCATTTATTCATGAAACTAAAGGCGATTGGGAGCAAGGCGATATTTATTTTGGTTTTAATATCTCGAGAGTATTCACCATTAAAGAAAATAAGTAACACCTAAATGCAAGAAGCCAAATATGACATTGCAATTGTAGGCGGAGGAATAGTTGGCTTGGCTATTGGCTATCAAATCCAGAGAGAATTCCCAAAATTAAACCTTATCATTTTAGAAAAGGAAAAAGAATTGGCTTTTCATCAAACTGGAAGAAATTCTGGGGTTATCCACTCCGGATTGTATTATAAACCAGATTCTTTTCGTGCGAAAAACTGTGTTAAAGGAAGAAAGCAATTGATTCAATTTGCAAAAGAGAACAATATAAAATATGATATTTGTGGTAAAATTGTATTAGCAGTAACAAATCAGGAAGCTACCCAATTAGAACATTTAAAACTTAATGGTGAGCAAAATGGCTTAGTAGATTTAAAAATACTAACTCCTAATCAGTTCAAAAAGATTGAACCAAACGCAGAGGGGATTGCTGCTCTCTCAGTTCCTCAAAGTGGAATAATAGACTATAAAGAAGTTTGTAATAAGTTTGCAAAATTGATAAAACAGATGAATCCTAATAGTAAAATAGCTTTAAATTGTGAACTGTTGGATATTGATGACGGGCTGTTGTTTTCAACAAAAGGAAAGTTTAAAGTAGAGCATACTATTTTTTGTGGAGGATTGTTTTCCGACAGATTAGCCAAAAAAGACAAGGTAAAATTAGACATGCAGATTGTTAGTTTTAGAGGGGATTATTACCAGCTATCCGACCTGTCAAAAAGCAAAGTAAATAACCTGATTTATCCTGTTCCTAATCCTGAATTTCCTTTTTTGGGCGTTCATTTTACCAGAATGATGAATGGGGATATTGAATGCGGTCCAAATGCAGTTTTTTCTTTTAAAAGAGAAGGTTATAAAAAAACAGACTTTTCATGGAAGGATTCCTTAGAAGTACTTAGTTTTATAGGCAGTTGGAGGTTGTTCATAAATCATTGGAAATTTGGTTTGAAAGAATATAAAAGGGCGTTCTCAAAAGTTTTATTTTTGAAAGAATTACAAAAGATGATACCAACTTTGAAAATAGAGGATATTATAGTGGGGAGAAGTGGAGTGAGAGCAATGGCATTAGGCAATGATGGAGAGATAATTGATGATTTTAAAATTGTGGTAAACAAAAATAATTTACATGTTTTGAATTCTCCATCTCCGGCTGCAACTGCTTGCCTTGCAATAGGGCAGCAGATAATGGAAAAAGCGAAATTACAGTTTAATTTGAAAAATTAAATATGATAAAATTTCTTGGATTATTATCTAAAAAGAAAAAGATAAGCTCTGTAAAAACGGCTAATCTTCTTGTTACTACTCTTGATGAAGTTATTGTAAATGGCTTTGTAGAGATACAAGATTTTATAAATAACAATAATAATTTAGAGAGAAATCCTAATCTAACAGATAAAGATATTAGATGGTTTCGTCTCATTGTTTTTGTTGGAAACCTAAAAATGATTCCTTCCTTTTTTGATGAGGATCAGGCCCAGCAATTGCACAATCAGCTTATTGATATTATGGCAGAAAAAATGGAAGGAGAAAAGGATATTGCATTTGAACAATTAGTAGATTATGAAACTTATTTATCCGATCTTTTAAGAAAGTCGGACAATTGCATTGAGGCTATGGCAACTGCCGTTTTTGATAAATACAATATCAATGATTTTCAGGTGAATTTATTCAAACGGAAAAATGAACCAAACCCTATTTTCTTTCAGGAGTTAAAAAACCTTATGACACATTTTATTTGGAATTGGGAAGATTATCTTGTTAATCACAAAATTACTGCTTAAATCCCAGTATAGTTGAATGGCGTAATAGCCAATAATTCTTTTTTAACCTTTTCAGAAATTTCTAAATTATTGATAAAATTAGCAATGCTTTCAGCATTTATCTCCTTATTGGTCCTGGTAAGTTCTTTGAGCGTTTCATATGGGTTAGCAAACCCTTCTCTTCTTAAAATAGTTTGAATGGCTTCTGCAACCACTGCCCAGTTTTTCTCCAAATCAGCATCAATGGCTTGTTTGTTTAGCAGTAATTTATCCAATCCCCTCTCCAAAGACGAAAAAGCAATAATACTGTGACAAAATGGAACACCAATATTTCTTAATACAGTGCTATCGGTCAAATCCCTTTGCAAACGAGAAATTGGTAATTTAGCAGATAAGAAATTAAAAACTGCATTGGCCATTGCCAGGTTGCCTTCTGCATTTTCAAAATCAATTGGGTTTACTTTGTGTGGCATAGCTGATGAGCCAATTTCTCCTTCTTTTATTTTTTGTTTGAAATAATCCATGGAAATATAAGTCCAGATATCTTTTGCGAAATCAATTAAAATGGTGTTGATTCTACTCAAATTATCCATCAGAGCCGCTAAATTATCGTAATGCTCAATTTGTGTGGTGGTTTGTTGCCTTTGCAAACCAAAAACAGAAGAGGTGAAATTGTTTGCAAAATTAACCCAATCAATTTCTGGGTAAGCTAGGTGATGTGCATTAAAATTACCTGTAGCACCACCAAATTTTGCAGAGAAAGGAATCTTGTTTAAAAGGGCTAACTGATTTTCTATTCTCTCAACAAAAACCATTATTTCTTTTCCTAATTTGGTTGGAGATGCCGCTTGTCCATGTGTTCTTGCCAACATTGCTACATCTTTCCACTTTTTTGCATTTACTTTCAGCTTTGCCACTATCTTTTTGATTTGAGGAAGGTAATTTTCGTCCATAGCATTTTTAATCGATAGTGGTATAGCAGTATTATTAATATCTTGTGAGGTAAGTCCGAAATGGATAAATTCTTTAAAATCTTCTAATCCTAATTTATCAAATTTTTCTTTAATAAAATACTCAACAGCTTTTACATCATGGTTTGTAATTGCCTCAATTTCTTTAATTTTTTTGGCATCTTCATTATTAAAGTCAGTATATAATTTCCTTAAAAGTTGGATTTTTTTAGCTGGAAACTCTTTTAGCTGTGGTAAAGGCAAATTGCAAAGCGCAATAAAATATTCCACCTCAACCAAAAGCCTATATTTAATCAGAGCTTCTTCAGAAAAATACTGCTTTAAACTTTCTGTTTTTTTGCTGTATCTTCCATCAATTGGCGAGATGGCTGATAATGCATTAAGTGCCATATTTCTATTTTTTAAGAAGTTGCAAATTTACTAAATAATTGCATGATAAATCTGATTTTGGTAAATCATAAGTTTCAGTGTTTTTAAGTGTTTTCTTTTCTTATTTTTGAAAAATGGATTTTTTAATCATAACTATTGTAAGCATACTAATGCTAATAGGCCTAATTGGCTGTATAATCCCTGCCCTTCCGGGTCCACCCATTTCTTTTTTAGGACTTTTGGTTTTTCATTTTTTTACTTCTTTTAGTTTGGAGACCGACATTTTATGGCTGTTATCTGTAATTGTTGTTGCCATTACTTTTTTAGATTATTGGCTACAAGTGTATGGAGTAAAAAAGTTCGGAGGAGGAAGAAAAGCAATAAACGGAACTATTTTAGGTTTGGTTTTAGGGCTATTACTTTTTCCACCATTTGGCGTAATAATTGGTCCCTTTATTGGTGCATTTTTAGGAGCAAAAATGGAAGCAAAGGAAGATACAAATAGGGCGATAAAAATTGCATTGGGTGCATTGGCCGGATTTTTGGGTGGAACGGTTCTTAAATTTGCGTTAAGTATTTACATTACTATCTTGTTTGTTAATCAACTATTAAGTATTTTCTGATGAAATATAAACTCTCGGTAGTTTCTTACCTTAATACTCTTCCATTTATTTATGGATTAAAACAAAGTGAATTAGATAAAAAGCTGGACATTAGTCTGGATATTCCTTCTACTTGTGCCGATAAACTACTTTCTAATAAAATAGATATTGGTTTGGTTCCCATTGTTGTTTTAAAGCAAATGCATAATGCCCACATTGTTTCCGATTTTTGCATTGGGGCTGATGGGGCGGTTGATACTGTTTGTCTTTTTTCGGATGTTTCAATTGAGGAGATAGAAAGTATTTTTTTAGATTACCAATCCAAATCCTCAGTGGAGTTGCTGAAAATATTATTGAAAGAATATTGGCAGGTATCTCCAAAATTAATTAAAGCAAAAGCAAATTATGAAAAGCAAATAAAAGGGGAAAAGGCAGGGCTAATTATTGGAGATAGGGGTTTTCAATATCAAAACAAATTTGAGTATGTTTATGATTTATCCGCAATTTGGAAATTACACACAGGTCTGCCTTTTGTTTTTGCCTGTTGGGTATCTAATAAAGAAATTGATGAAAAATTTATTTCACAATTTAATAAAGCCCTAAAATTTGGAGTTAATAATATTGAAAAATCTATTAAGTCACTTGCTGCTACTTATAGCCATTGCATAAACCCAACTGATTATTTAAATAATAAAATTTCCTATCATTTAGATGAAGAAAAAATAAAGGGAATGGAGTTGTTTTTAAAAAAAATTTAATCCTCCATTTTTTTCATCCTTCTATAATCAATACACCCATCCACCAAACTTTCAAATTCTTTCAAAGCTTTTGGGGCACCATAATAATCGATAACCCTTTTTTCGTCTTTTCCATTTTTTATAAAAGTAATGGTTTTAGGTAGGTCAGTTATGTTAGCAGTGTATTTGTCCTCCAATTCAAAAAAGCCAATTTCAACTGCTTTTTTTAGGATGTAGTTTATTGTTTCTCGGCTTACAGTAAATGCATAATCCCCCATTTTATCTACAAATCGTTCCCCATGATAAAAGGCTGATCCATCAGAAAAAATTTCCATTTTGTAAATAGGACAAGTTCCATAGCATGGTGTTCTTTGCAAGGAAATAATAAGTTCTTTTTTTACTTCTTTTACTTTTGTTTCTGTGCTGTTTTTACTACTTCCACAAGCAAATAAAACATAAATGATAAGGAGGTAAAAACGATTCATTATTTCTTTCTGTTTTTCATTTTTTTCTCTTGATTTCTTTGCATTTCTTCTAGCTTTTTCTGAAATTTAGATTTGGGTTTTGCTGGTTTCTTTTTATTGACTTCCAATTGTGCCAAAATTGCATCCTCATCAATAAATCGTTTCATGAAATACTGCTGGGAAAAAGTAAAAATATTTGCTAAGAAATAATAATAGGAAAGAGCTGCTGCATAATTGTTAAAAAATCCTAAAAACATCACTGGCATAAGGTACATTATCCACTTCATTTGTTCCATTTGTCCTCCCATGGATTGACTATTCATTTTGGTATACATGATTGTAGATATCGTCATTAAAAGGGTAAACAAACTAACATGATCACCATAAAAAGGAATATCCCAAGGTAGATCCAATATGGAGTCATAAGAGGATAAATCATCTGCCCAAAGGAAGCTTTTTTGCCTTAATTCGATTGAGGCAGGGAAAAACCGAAACATGGCAATAAGTATTGGGAATTGAACAAGCATAGGCAAGCATCCGCCCATGGGGTTTACCCCAGCTTTTTTATAAAGAGCCATGGTTTCTTGTTGCGCTTTCATTGGGTCTTTCTTTTTGTGCTTTTCTGTAATTTTATCAATCTCTGGCTTTAACACTTTCATTTTGGCTTGAGAGAGATAGGCTTTATAGGTAAAAGGCGAAAGCGCTAGTTTAATAATGATTGTAAGCAATAAAATAATCAGACCATAATTGCTCATATACTTACTTAAGAAATCAAAAATATTGATAATGATGTATTGGTTTACCCAACCAAAAATCCCCCAACCTAGTGGAATTAATTCTTCAAAACCAGCATTGTGTCTTTTTAATTCTTTAAAATTGTTAGGCCCAAAATAAAACGAGAAATTAAGTTGCTCATTTGTTTTGTGAAGATAAGGCAATTCAAAATGGGCACTTAAATTTTTAATGTATTTCGAGTTTTCATTTTTATGAGAAACCAAATTAGTTGGCTTTTCAAAACCATTTTTTGCGATAAAAATACAACTGAAAAACTGTTGTTTGAAAGCAACCCAGGATAATTTGGAATTTATTTTTTCTTCATCTGATGAAGTTAAACTTAAATAATCCACTTCCTTGTCAGCTTGGTATTGGTAATAAATCCCAGTATACATATCTTGGTTAGATTTGCTCTTTTCTGTTTGTGGTGTTTTCATTTCCCAGTCCAAATTCATGTAGTTCACACCTGATGGAATGAGGTTTTCCATCCCTACTAAATGGATGTCAAAATCAACGAGATAATCTTCATTTAGGGTATAAATATATTCAACATAGTGGTTTGCATCAGCCAGCAGTTTCATGCTTAAAGTATTCCCATTTTTACTTGACTCAAAATATAAATCAGCAGTATTTATGCTGTGTCCAGTTGTGAATTGTAAGTTAAACCTTGATGAATCTTTATCGAAAAGTGATAAAGGCAAACTATCATGGGTTTGAAATTCTTTTAAAATAACAGAGGTAATCCTTCCTCCTTTATTAGAGAAAAAGATTTTTATTTTCTCATTTTCTAATGTTGTTTCTTCCTCTCTACCATTTGCCGTATTTGCAAAAATTCCATACTGATTGATGTATTGCTTATTAATAATAGAATCGACAATTGCATCTGCAATAATTTCGGTTTCCTTTTGTGCAATGTTCATCTCATAATTTTCAACAGCAACTGTTGTAGGCACTTCCTTTTCTGTTACTTCTTCTGATTGAGGAAAGAAATAAGTATTAAAAATAATGAGAATAAATCCCATTAATAAAAGTCCTATTAAAGAATTTTTATCGTATTGCTTCATTAGTTTTTCTGATTAAGACAAGCTTTTATAAAATCGATAAACAAAGGATGAGGAGTAGAAACCGTGCTTTTATATTCAGGATGAAATTGCACGCTAATAAACCAAGGATGTTTCGGAATTTCCATAATTTCAACCAAATTGCTATCCGGATTTATTCCTGTAGCCGACATTCCTGCTTTTTCAAAATCTTCCAAATAAGTATTGTTGAACTCGTATCTGTGCCTGTGTCTTTCCTTAGTAGAATTTTGTTTGTATGCTTTTTTAGTTTTCGTACCATTTTTGATATTACATAGATATGCTCCCAATCGCATTGTGCCACCTTTATTAATTATTTTTTTCTGCTCCTGCATAATATCTATTACTGGATATTTTGTTTTTGGGTCAATTTCGGTAGTATGGGCTTTTTTCATCCCAATTACATTTCTTGCAAATTCAATAACGGCACACTGCATACCAAGGCAAATTCCTAGAAAAGGAATGTTATTTTCTCTCACATATTTAATAGCAAGAATTTTCCCTTCAATACCTCTATCCCCAAAACCAGGGGCTACCAAAATACCATCTAAATCCTTAAACTCTTTTTTTACATTTTTAGCATTTATTTTTTCAGCATGAATCCATTTCACCTTAACAGCACAATTATGAGTTGTACCAGCATGAATAAATGATTCTGTAATGGATTTGTAAGAATCTTTTAGTTCAATATATTTCCCAATCAGTCCTATACAGACTTTCTTTTTTGGATTTTTTAGTTTCTTTAAAAAACTATTCCAATTATCCAGATTTAGTTTGGTAGAATCATTCAAGTTAAGTTTTTTCAAAACTACTTTATCTAGGCCTTCATCCAACATTTTTATTGGCACTTCATAAATAGATTCAACATCAATAGCTTCAATAACCGCCTCTTTTTCCACATTACAGAAAAGAGCAATCTTTCTTTTAATATCTACGCCCAATTCGTGCTCGGTTCTGCACACCAAAATATCTGGCTGAATACCAGATTCAAGCAGTGTTTTTACAGAATGTTGAGTGGGTTTTGTTTTCAATTCTCCTGATGCCCTAAGGAAAGGAACTAGTGTTAGATGAATAAATAAAGAATCATTTCCCAACTCCCATTTTAGTTGTCGAACCGCTTCAATGTAAGGTAATGATTCAATATCACCAACTGTTCCGCCAATTTCAGTAATTACAAAATCGAATTTTTCTGTATCGCCCAATAGCTTTATACATCTTTTTATTTCATCCGTAATATGAGGAATTATTTGAACAGTTTTCCCTAAATAAGAACCCTCTCTTTCCTTATTGATAACAGTTTGATAAATTTTTCCAGTAGTCACATTGTTTGCCTGAGAAGTAGGGGTGTTCAAAAATCGTTCATAATGTCCTAAGTCCAAATCGGTTTCTGCTCCATCTTCTGTTACATAACATTCGCCATGCTCGTATGGGTTCATTGTCCCCGGATCCACATTTATGTAGGGGTCCAATTTTTGAATCGTTACGGTATATCCCCTTGCCATTAAAAGTTTTCCTAATGATGCAGATATGATTCCTTTACCAAGTGATGATGTAACACCACCAGTTACGAAAATGTATTTTGTAGGAGAAATACTCACAATTTTTTGATAAATTAATTGTGGCGAAAATACTAATTATTCCTATTTAAAAAAGAAAGTGAATGTTTAAAAAGTAATACTAGCCCCTATACTTGGCATAATAGGCAACTGATTTACCCTTTCGTATTTAATTCTGTTGAAATAGAAAATATTTTCCCTATTGTAAACATTGGTAAGAGATGCACTAATATCCAAATCAGATTTTTTAGCAACCTTTATTGTTTTTGAGATGGATAAATCCAAGCGGTGGTAGTATGGCAATCGTCCTTTATTTAATTCGGCATATTGTATGCCCAAATCACCATTTGTTGTGGTATAATCAGTATTAATTCCATCCTGGAAATCCAAATTTTCATAAAACCCTTGCGTTTGTGTGAATGGAAATCCTGAACCCAAATTCCAGCGTACATCTGTCTTCCACGAATTGTTTCTTCCAAAGGAATAACTTGCTACTAAATTCACATTGTGTCTTCTGTCAAAATGTGGAGCGTATTCCATCACACCATCATCTCTACGCACAAAACCTAAAGAGTAAACGCCCCAAAGATAGAGTTGCTTATTGCTGTATTTAATCAAAACATCTACCCCTTGTGCATAGCCAGTTTCAATGATAAAATCGTTATCAGAATTAGAAATTTTGTTTCTGTTGATGTTAGTTTGTTGGGTAAAATTCTTTCTATAACCCTCAATACTAAAATCCAGATTTGTTCCTAAATCATATTCAATTCCAACAATAAAATGGGTTGCCTTTTGCAATTTGTGAGGGTAGTCCTCTCCGTTTGCTTTTGTTGGTATATTATCAGGCCCTGAGATAAAACCATAAAACAGATTCACTACATCTCTATCTGATACTGTACTTAATATATTTTGCGAATAAATTCCAGTTGCCAGTTTCAAACGTAATTTGTCAGTCGCATTGTATTTCATTCCAAATCTTGGTTCAGGTGAAAATCCTAGCGTATATTTTTGAATTCTAAATCCTGGCTCAATAATAAAACGAGTAGAGGTGTATTGGTAATTTACATAAGCGGAAAATTCAGAAGTATTTTCATCTTGTTCAATAATAGAGTTGACCGAGTTATAAGTAGTAAAATCAGTTTCAAATCCCAATACATCAAAGCCGTATTTTACTTTTCCTTTTGCTAAAAAGTAAGTAAAATCGAACCCTAAATTAAAGCCAACAATTTCACTTGAACGTATGGGTGAAGCCGCCTCTTTCATAGTTATACTGTAATTAGAAAAAGCAAAATTTCCTTCAATCAGGATTGGTGAATTTCCAGGAACAAGTATAAAATGGCTTCCAACTCCTTTGGAATCCCACTTTAAATCGGAAATATATTGGTAGTTTACTTGGTCGGTAAAGTTAAATCCAAAGATGTTTAGTTTGCTTCCGTTACCTCCATGGAATGATAGTTTTCCGTATAAATCGGTATAAGAATAGGGCAGCCCTTTTTCATCAAAATAAAGAATTGGATGTTTGTAAAAAAGCTCGGAACTTTTGTTTAAGTAGGAAGTTTTTCCAGAAAATACAAAAGATGATTTTTTACTTTTGCTAAGCGGTCCTTCCATAAATAGTTTGGAACCAAAAGTACTGGCCGAGAATTTTCCTTCAAAATTTTTCTTGTTTCCGTCAATGGTTTTTATATCCATAATGGAAGATATTCTGCCTCCATATTCTGCACTAAAACCGCCAGTGTAAACTTCCGTATTTCTGATAATATCGGTATCGAAAACCGAGAATAATCCAATGGAATGAAAGGGGCTATACACCACCATTCCATCAAGTAAAACTTTATTCTGGACGGGAGAACCACCCCTAATATAAAGCTGTCCGCCTTGGTCGCCTGTAAAAACCACTCCAGGAACAATTTGTAAATATTGCGCCAAATCAGGTTCACCACCAATTGTAGGAATCATCTCCATATCTTTTGGAGTTATTTTAATTACTGCAGCATTTACTTCTGTTTTCATTTCTTGTCTTTTTGCCGAGACCCTCACTTCTTCCAATTGTATGCTAGATTCTTTAAGTTCGAATTTTTTTGTTAGGATTTTACCAGCTGCTAGGTAAATGTTTTCTTGCAGAGAGTCAAACCCCAAATAAGTAATGATTATTTTATAATCTCCAGAAGGAACTTTTGCAATAGAAAAAAATCCATTTACATCCGTTGGGGCACCTAAAGTTGTTCCCTTGAGGGAAACATTGCAAAAAATTATCGGCTCTCCACTTTCTTTGTCATATACAAAACCTCTGATGGTTCCGTTTTGTGCAAAAGCAGAAACGGATAAAATCAGTACTATTAGGGTAAAAATAAATTTTTGCATTTTCGTAAAAATTGGGGGCAAATGTAATGAAATTAGTGCAGTATTTTATATACAAGTTCTTTTAGTAATTCCCCATCATTTGTGCTAGTGTTATTTACGCCTTTCGATTTTAAATCATATACTTTAAGTAGGGTGAAAATATCGAATAATTTGTTTTGAGAATAGTTATATGCTGCCCTGTTGTATTGCTGAACGAAATAGGGATTAACTTTTAACTGGGCAGCCACAGAATTTTTGCTTTTATCTTTTAAACTATGATAAGTCATTATTTTTTGAAAGAAGGAAAATAACATACCTAAGGTTACTACAAGTGGATGGGCTTTTGGGTTGGCAGAAAAATGGTTGACTATTTGGTTTGATTTTAAGATGTTTTTCCCGCCTAAGGCTTGCTGAAATTCAAAGATATTATAGTCCTTACTAATACCAATATTTTTCTCAACAATACTAGCAGTAATTTTTTCTTCCTTTTTTACAATTACCATTAATTTATCTAGCTCATTACTGATGTTGGCAAGCTCTGTTCCTAAAAACTCTACCAACATAAAGGATGCTTTTTCTTCAATTTGGTATCCTTTTTCAGCTAAATACTTTGCAATCCAATCCGGCACTTGATTATCATAAAGCCCTTTACTTTCAAAAAGTAATGCCTTTTTTTCTAAGGTTTTTGTAAACTTTTTTCGCTTGTCTAGTTTTTTGTATTTGTAGCACATCACTAAAATAGTGGAGGGTTGAGGATTGTTCAGATAGCTTTCCAATTCCTCTATATTTTTGATGTTTTGTGCTTCCTTTACAATTACTACTCTGTGAGTAGCGCCAAAAGGAAATTGTTTTGCCTCAGCAATTATTTGGGCTACATCCACTTCTTTTCCATAAAGCACAGATTGATTAAACTCTTTCTCTTGGGGCTCTAAAATATTTTTAGCTAAGTAGTCACAAATTTTATCAATATAAAATGGTTCTTCCCCAGTAAGAAAATAAACAGGATGATAGACTTTGTTATCAATAGAGGTTAGGATGTCTTGAAATTTCATTTATTTTGCTTTCATGAATATGCCAAAATTAATGTTGCCAAATGTAGCCCTCAAAACTAAATCAGTTGAAGGAACTATACAAGTTTTTGATGTGATAAGAAAAAAATATTTTGTTTTAACCCCAGAAGAATGGGTACGGCAGCACTTTATCCATTACTTAAATAATGAGAAAAACTACCCAATGGGATTGATGGGAGTGGAGAAAATGATAAAATATAATGCTTTAAAAACAAGAGCAGATATTGTGCTTTATACTAGAGAAGGAAAAGCAAAAATGATAGTGGAATGCAAGGCCCCAAATATTAAGATCACCCAGGATACTTTTAACCAGATAGCAAAATATAATTTTAAGTTAAAAGTTGAATATTTGGTGGTGACCAATGGAATGCAGCACTTTTGTTGTAGGATGGATTATGAGAATAACTCCATTAGTTTTTTGGATGATATTCCTACTTTTTAGATTCTTGCTTTCCTAAATATATAAAAACTAGACCTAAAAACGTAATGAGGTTAGTGAGTGCAAAGGTGCTCCACCAAAAATTTGTTCCACAATTAAAAAATATATTAATAGCAATTACGAAAATTGTGAGGATGATACCTCTTAATTTTTTTTAAGTTTTCTGTTTTCTAATTAAGTTGAGGGCAGAACCTGCTTTAAACCATTCAATTTGGGCTTCATTATATGTATGATTTAGCATAATAGTATCCGTTGTTCCATCAGTATGTACTACTTCTAAAGTCAGTTGTTTCCCTTCTGAGAAAGCAGCTAAATCTGTGAAGTTGAATGTATCATCTTCTTTTATCAAATCATAATCATTTTCATTTGCAAAAGTCAGTCCTAACATCCCTTGTTTTTTAAGATTTGTTTCATGAATTCTGGCAAATGATTTTGCAATAACCGCCATCACACCAAGATGTCTTGGTTCCATTGCGGCATGCTCTCTTGAAGAGCCTTCCCCATAATTATGATCCCCCACTATAATGGTAGTAATTCCTGCTTTTTTATATTGTCTGGCAATAATTGGAACTTCATCTGTTGTTCCGTCAATCTGACTAACGACAGCATTTGTTTCCCCACTAAAAGCATTTTCAGCACCAATCAAACAGTTGTTGGATATATTATCCAAATGACCTCTGTATCTTAGCCATGGTCCTGCCATAGAGATATGGTCAGTAGTACATTTTCCTGCTGTTTTTATCAGTAGTTTTGATCCCATTATGTTTTTTCCATCCCAAGCAGAGAAAGGAGTTAATAATTGTAATCTGTTTGATTTAGGGTTGATAACCACTTGAATTCTACTTCCATCTTCATCTGGTTCTTGATAGCCATTATCTTCTACTGCAAATCCATTTTTTGGTAATTCCACTCCGTGAGGCTCTGCTAGTTTTACCTTTTCACCATTTTCGTTTGTAAGGGTGTCAGTTATAGGATTAAAATCCAGTCTTCCAGAAATTGCAATAGCAACTACCATTTCTGGTGAGCCAACAAATGCATGGGTGTTTGGATTTCCATCCGCACGCTTGGCAAAGTTCCTGTTGAAGGAATGCACAATTGTATTTTTTTCTTGTTTGCTAGCACCTTCTCTGTCCCATTGCCCAATACATGGTCCGCAAGCATTAGTGAATATTTTAGTGGATTCAAACTTCATAAAGGAGTCCATCAATCCATCTCTTTCAGCAGTGAATCTCACTTGTTCCGAACCAGGATTTATTCCTAATTTCGCTTTGGGTTTAAGCCCCTTACTTACCGCATCTTCCACAATTGAAGCGGCTCTGGTTAAATCCTCATAAGAAGAGTTGGTGCAAGAACCAATCAGTGCCCATTCCACATCCAAAGGCCAATCGTTTTTTATTGCCTTTTCTTTCATTTCCGCCACAGGAGTAGCCAAATCTGGAGTAAATGGGCCGTTTAAATGGGGGCTTAATTCCGATAAGTTGATTTCAATCACCTGATCAAAATACTGTTCAGGATTTTTATAAACCTCTGCATCTCCTGTTAAGTGTTGTTTTATTTTATTTGCAGCATCCGCAACATCATTTCTATCTGTTGCACGTAAATATCTTTCCATACTTGCATCATAACCAAAAGTTGAGGTTGTAGCTCCAATTTCAGCCCCCATATTACAAATGGTTCCTTTTCCTGTTGCGGAAAGGGATTGCGCTCCTTCACCAAAATATTCTACAATCGCTCCAGTTCCACCTTTTACAGTAAGGATTCCAGCTACCTTTAAAATCACATCTTTTGGAGCAGCCCAGCCACTTAGTTTTCCTGTAAGTTTTACGCCAATTAATTTAGGGAATTTTAACTCCCAAGCCATTCCTGCCATTACATCCACAGCATCAGCACCACCTACACCAATTGCAACCATTCCTAATCCTCCTGCATTTACTGTGTGTGAGTCAGTTCCGATCATCATACCTCCTGGGAAAGCGTAATTTTCTAATACTACTTGATGGATAATTCCGGCTCCTGGTTTCCAAAAGCCAATTCCATATTTATTACATACAGAACTTAAAAAATTAAACACCTCATTATTGGTATTTAAACTTTCTTGCAAATCTCTATCCGCGCCTAATTTAGCTAATATTAAATGATCGGCATGAGTGGTAGAAGGTACAGCTACTTTATCTTTTCCTGCTTGCATGAATTGCAAAAGGGCCATTTGTGCAGTTGCATCTTGCATGGCTACTCTATCTGGTGCAAAATCAACATAATCTTCTCCTCTTGTAAATGCAGTTTCTGCATTACCATACCAAAGGTGAGTGTAAAGAATTTTTTCTGATAAAGTTAAAGGTTTCCCTGTTGCTTTTCGTGCAGCTTGAATCCTTTCGGGAAACTTGCTGTAAACCTTTTTTATCATATTAATATCGAATGCCATATATGTTTTTATAAGGTAAATTAAGTATTGCAAAGTTAAAAAAATAAAAGGGTGAAATGAAATTTTGGGCTCCCTTTTTGTATCTTGCCCAAGCGTATGCAAGTATATTTTGAAAACATAATAATTGCCATTCAGGCCATTAAGCATAACCTACTAAGAAGCATACTTACCATCCTTATTATTGCAATTGGAATCATGGCTTTGGTGGGGATTCTAACTGCTATTGAATCCATTAAAGGCTCCATATCTGAGAATTTCACTTCCATGGGTGCTAACACTTTTACCATTAAAAATTATGGTATGCACATTCGTATTGGAAAAGATGGAGAAAAGCCCAAAAACTATCCGCCAGTCAAATACCGAGATGCAGTTAGTTTTAAGGAAAAATATGAATTCCCTTCTAAAGTTTCAATTTCCTCATGGGTGGCTGGTGCGGCAACCGTAAAATACGAAAGCAGAAAAAGTGACCCCAATATTAGCGTTTGGGGGACGGATGAAAACTATCTTTTTACCTCTGGCTATGAACTAACAGAGGGAAGGAATTTTTCGATTGATGAAATAAATTTTGGTAGAAATGTAATTATTATCGGCAAGGAAGTAAAGGACAAAGTTTTTCCTAATACAAGTGCTGTCGGAAAAACCATAACCGGAGGGAACTTGAAATTTAAAGTGATTGGCGTATTGGCAGAAAAAGGTTCGGCTATGGGTTTTGGTGGCGATAAAACAGTACTAATCCCCATTACTTATGCAAGACAATTTTTTAGTAGAAGCAATCAGTCCTACACCATTAGTGTAATGTGTAATAAAATAGAAGAATTAGATCCGGCAATTGGTGCTGCAATTGCACAATTTAGAAGTGTCAGAAAACTAAAACCAATTCAGGAGGATAATTTTACCATTGTAAAAAGTGATAATTTGGCAAATATGCTCATTGAAAATATAAAATATGTAACCATGGCAGCAACCCTTATTGGTATCATTACTTTAATTGGAGCAGCAATAGGGCTGATGAATATTATGTTGGTATCGGTTACTGAAAGAACCAAAGAAATTGGCATCCGAAAAGCAATGGGTGCAACTCCTTATTTGATAAGAGATCAGTTTTTAACAGAAGCTATTGTGGTTTGTCAGTTGGGCGGATTGGCGGGTATTGTTCTTGGCGTTCTTATCGGAAATTTAACCTCCTCTTTTATTGGGGGTGTTTTTGTAATTCCTTGGCTTTGGATATTTTCCGGAATATCGCTTTGTATTATGGTTGGTATTGTTGCTGGAATATTCCCAGCACTGCAAGCCGCCAAGCTTGATCCTATTGAAGCCCTTAGGTACGAATAAAAAAAGCCCTTTCAATTGAAAGGGCTTTTAATCATTTATTTTAGAATTTAATTATTCTGCAATAACCTCAAAAGGTACTGTTACACTTACACTTCTATGAAGGCGAACTTCTGCCTCATATTTTCCCACTTCTTTAATTGTAATAAGTTTTACAAATCGTTTGTCAATTTCATGGCCAAGTGCTTCTAATGCATCAGTAAACTGAATGGTTGTAACAGAGCCAAAAAGCTTTTGTCCATCTTCCGCTACTTTTGCTTTTACTTTTATATCCAGATTAGAAATTACTTCCGCAATACTATTAGCATCTGCAACTACTTTCTCTTCTTTACCTGATTGTTGTCTTAGTTTTTCTTCCAAAACTTTCACAGCCGAATCGGTAGCAATAACGGCTTTTCCTTTTGGAATTAAAAAATTTCTGGCAAAGCCATTTTTTACCTTTACAACTTCATCTGCAAAGCCCAATTTTTCGATATTTTCTTTTAATATAACTTTCATAGCTCTTATTATTTTAATAAATCGCCAACATAGGGCAATAATGCAATTTGTCGCGCACGCTTTACCGCAACTGATAATCTTCTTTGGAATTTTAAGGATGTTCCAGTAAGTCTTCTTGGAAGAATTTTCCCTTGCTCGTTCAAAAAACGCATCAAAAAGTCAGGGTCTTTATAATCGATATATTTTATTCCCATTTTTTTGAAACGGCAATATTTATCTCTATTTCTTTTGTCGATATCAACCGGTGAAAGATATCTTATCTCAGATTTTGCTTTATTGAATTTACTCATGATGTAACTTCCTCCTTTTCTTTTTTGTTAGCACTTAATCTCTTTCTTCTTCTATCGGCATATGCTATGGAATATTTGTCCAAGCGAACGGTTAGCCATCTCATGATGCGCTCATCTCTTTTGAATTGAACTTCCAAATCAGCAATAATATCGCCTTCTGCCTCAAATTCTATGAAGTAGTAAAATCCAGTATTTTTCTTTTGGATAGTATACTTCAATTTTTTTAATCCCCAATATTCCTCATTGCCAATTTTGGCTTTGTGGTTTTTCAGGGTTTTTGTAAACTTTTTTACCGTTTCCCTCATCTGCTCATCAGACAAGACGGGATTCATAATGAAAACGGTTTCGTAATTGTTCATTTTTTCCTTTTTTGATTAATAATAAATTTCGGGCTGCAAATCTAACAAAACTAATTAAATCAGCAAGGAAGTGTTTTGTAATATTTTTTTACCCTTTTTTCGTTAGAAATGTTACTTTTGTTTTTCTTAATTTCGAAATTATTTTTATGGGAGAATTCATTGTATCAGCCAGAAAATATAGACCAACTACTTTTAAGCAGGTAGTAGGGCAATCGGCTATTACAACAACCCTAACCAATGCAATTTCTGAAAATCATTTGGCACAATCTTTCCTTTTTTGTGGGCCAAGAGGAGTGGGCAAAACTACTTGTGCTCGGATTTTAGCCAAAACAATCAATTGCCAAAACATAAACGAAAAAATAGAGCCATGCAATAGTTGTGAGTCCTGTACTTCTTTTAATGAGTCGAACTCTTTTAATATTCATGAGTTGGATGCTGCATCTAATAATTCGGTGGATGATATCCGAAATTTGGTAGATCAAGTTCGCTTTGCTCCGCAAGTTGGCAACTATAACATATATATTATTGATGAGGTGCATATGCTCTCCTCTGCTGCTTTTAATGCTTTCCTTAAAACATTGGAAGAACCGCCAAGCCACGCTATTTTTATTTTAGCGACCACAGAAAAACACAAAATAATTCCTACTATTTTATCTAGATGTCAGATTTTTGATTTTAAGAGAATCAGTACAGACGACATTGTGAGTCATTTAACTTTTGTTGCCGAAAGTGAGAACATATCAGCCGAGCAAGATGCACTACATATTATTGCGCAAAAATCGGATGGCTCATTAAGAGATTCTCTTTCCATCTTTGATAGATTAGCAAGCTTTTCAAAAGGAATAACTTATAAATCAGTAATTGAGAACTTGAATATTTTGGATCATGATTATTATTTCAAAATAACAAATTCTATTTTGGAGCAAGATATTTCCAATGCACTACTTACTTTTAATAAAATTCTAGAAAATGGTTTTGATGGCCATCATTTCATAAACGGACTTGCTTCTCATTTTAGAGATTTGCTGGTATCAAAAGATAAGGAAACGCTTGTACTTTTAGAAAAAGGAAAGGCACTAAAACAGCAATATTTGGAGCAATCAAACAGCTGTGAGCAAACCTTTTTACTGAAAGCATTGGATATTTGCAATAAATGTGATGTGCAATATAAAACAAGCAAAAATCAACAACTTTTGGTGGAACTGACTTTAATGAAATTGTGTAGTATTGGTACTGAAGAGTTGAAAAAAAAAACAACTAATAGTATAAAACTTCCAACTTCAAGTCCGAAACAGGAGAAAGTGGTTGCTGATGCCATTACGGAAATAAAAAAAGAGAAGCAAAAAGTAGAAGTGCTAATAGAAAAGCCAAAACAAACGCAAACTAATGGGGTAGAAATTGAGAAACAGAACAGCAAAATACCCCAACTGATTTCCATTTCTGATTTGCCTGACCCGCTAAAAGAAGAGCAAAGGCAAGAGACAATAAAAGACAAGAAGAAAAATGAATTTAACAATGAGCAATTACAAAAGGTTTGGCAGGAGTATATAAGTATTCAAAAGGAAAAAGGAAAATCTAATTTTGCAACCACACTGGATATGAATTATCCTGTTTTAAAAGAGGGTAATCAAGTGGAGATTTTGATAAGTAATAAATCGCAAGAAATAGTAATTGAAAAAGAAAAAATAGATTTGCATGAGTATTTAAGAAAAAAATTAGAAAATGATGCTATTGAAGTAATCACAAAAATTCAAGAAAATAATAAGGAAAGAGTACCTTATACAAATAAAGATAAATATGAACAAATGGCAAAAGACAATCCTAATTTGAATACGCTAAGAGAGAAGTTAGGACTCGATTTTGACTTTTAAAAACCAAAAAAATGAATAAAAAAACACTAACCATTATTTTAGTAGCAGTTGTATTAGCACTACTAATTATTAATCAACTAAAAGAGATGAAGAAAATAGAGAACAGATATGAAACCGCTAAAAATGATCCCTTAAATGCAAGAATTTACACCTTGGAGAATGGCTTGAAAGTATATTTAACGGTATATAAAGATGCACCAAGGATTCAAACCAATATTGTCATAAAAGCTGGTAGTAAAAACGACCCTGCTGATGCAACTGGATTAGCGCATTATTTGGAGCACATGTTGTTTAAAGGAACAGACACATTTGGAAGTTTGGATTATGAAAAGGAAAAACCTCTCTTGGATAAGATTGAGTTACTTTATGAGGAGTATCGCTCCATAGCAATGACAGATACTATTAATAGAGAAAGGGTTTGGAATCAAATTGATTCTATTTCAGGGGAAGCAGCAAAATTTGCTATTGCCAATGAATACGATAAAATGCTTGGCGGTATTGGGGCAAAAGGGACAAATGCTTATACCTCTAATGAAAAAACGGTTTATGTAAATGATGTACCATCCAATCAGATGGAAAAATGGTTGAAAATTGAAGCTGAACGATTCCGTAATCCGGTTTTACGTCTTTTCCATACGGAACTAGAAACTGTTTATGAGGAAAAAAACAGAGGTTTGGATAGTGATGGAAGAAAAATGTTTGAGGCTCTAATGGCTAGCTTGTTTGAAAAGCATCAGTACGGAACGCAAACAACTATTGGTACAATTGCACATCTCAAGAACCCTTCATTAATTGAGATTAATAAATTTTATCAAAAAAATTATGTACCAAATAATATGGCAATTTGTCTTTCTGGGGATTTTGATTTTGACGAAACCATCAAATTAATTGATAAATATTTTGGCGGATTTGAAAGAAAAGAAGATCCTATTTTTGATGTGGCTAAGGAGGATGAAATAAAGGAACCAATCATTAAAGATGTATATGGACCTGAGGCTGAGAGACTGTATGTTGGGTTTCGTTTCCCCGGGGCAGATTCTGAAACTACCAATAAGCTAAGATTGACAGATATGATTCTTTCAAATAGCAATGCAGGCTTGATTGATTTAAATCTGAATCAAGAGCAAAAAATAATTGGTGGAGGTTGTTTTCCGCATATACTTAAAGATTATTCAATGCACGGATTTTATGGAAGTCCAAAGAAAGATCAAAAATTAGAAGAAGTAAAAGATTTACTATTAGCTGAAATTGAGAAAGTAAAAAATGGTGATTTCCCGGATTGGTTAATTCCGGCAATTATTAATGATTTTAAATTAGAACAAATCAAGAAATATGAAAGTAATAACGGAAGAGCAGGCGAATTTGTGGAGTCGTTTACCTTAGACTTGCCCTGGGAAGACTTTACTAATGAAATTAATGAGATGGCTAAACTGACAAAGCAAGATATTATAGACTTTGCAAATCAGTATTATAGAAATAATTATGTAGTTGTTTATAAGCATCAAGGAATTGATGAGTCGGTTATGAAGGTTGCAAAACCAAAAATAACTCCTGTTGATGTGAACAGAACTTCTCAATCTGATTTTCTATCTTCAATAATGGATGAAGAGGTAAATGAAATTGAGCCAGTTTTCTTGAATTTTGAAACAGATATTCAAAAATCAAATATAGGTGAAGTAGAGGTTTTGTATAAAGAAAACACGGAAAATGATATTTTCAAATTGGACTATATTATTGAAAAAGGAAGCAATGATAATCCTAAATTCAAAATGGCAGTAGAATACTTGAAATATTTGGGGACAACTGAGATTTCTCCAAGCCAAAAACAAGAAAAGTTTTATAAAATCGGTTGTGAGATGAATGTAAGTTGTAATTCGGAAAAAATAAAGATTTCATTAAATGGTTTGAATGAAAATTTCGAGAAAGCTGTAACGCTTATGGAAGATGTATTGGCAAATGCAATTGTGGATGAAGAGGCACTTACAAACCTTAAAATGGATATGCTCAAAAAACGAGCGGATGCAAAACTCAACAAGCAAACTATTCTTTTTAGGGCAATGGGCGCTTATGCCAAATATGGCAAAAATTCCTCTTTTACCAATGTCCTTTCTGATGAGGAAATAGAAAATACCACTGCCAAGCAATTAGTAGATATTATTCATTCCTTAACCAAAGATGAGCATAGAGTTTTGTATTATGGACCATCTTCCCTTTCAGATTTGAATGAAAATTTAAGTAATTTGCATAACAATACTACAGCTTTAAATCCACTTTCTAAAAACAACAAATTTGAGCAGTTGGATATCAATTCAAATACTGTTTATGTGCTAGATTATGACATGAAGCAAGCAGAAGTTTTGTTTTTGGCAAAAGGGAGCAAACTAAAAACAGCTGATATTCCAATTATTTCCTTTCATAATTCTTATTTTGGTGGCGGGATGAGTTCCATTATTTTCCAAGAATTAAGAGAATCCAAAGCACTGGCTTATTCGGTATATAGTACATACACTACACCAAAAGATGCGGAACATTCGCATTATTCTTTTTCCTATATTGGCACACAAGCTGATAAATTAGAAGAGGCAATGAAAGGAATGATGGATTTGCTAACTGAAATGCCACAATCAGCAAGCAATATGGAAAGCGCTCAGGAGGGGGTAATTCAGAAAATAAGAACAGAGAGATTGACGAAATCACGAATTTTAACGGAATACGAGAAAGCTAAAAAAATGGGAGTGAATCATGACATCCGAAAAGATGTGTATGAGGCAGTTCCAAATTTCACTATGGATGATTTAAGTAATTTCCATAATAGTTACATCAAAAATGATAATTATACCATTATGGTTTTAGGAAATAAAGACTTGAAATTAGATGTACTGAGACAATATGGCAAAATAAAACACTTAACCTTAGAGGATGTATTTGGTTACTAATTACTAGTTTTGCAGCCGATTAAAAATAAACAGCATGAGTAAAATAAAAGTGGATAATCCGATTGTAGAATTGGATGGAGATGAAATGACAAGAATTATTTGGCAGTTTATTAAGGATAAACTCATTTTCCCCTATTTGGATTTGGATATAAAATATTATGATTTAGGAATAGAAAGCCGTGATGCAACTAATGATCAAATTACTATTGATGCAGCTGAGGCCATCAAAAAATATAAGGTAGGAATTAAATGTGCGACTATTACTCCAGACGAGCAAAGAGTAGAGGAGTTTGGGCTAAAAAAAATGTGGCGCTCACCCAATGGAACGATTCGTAATATTGTAGGTGGAACGGTTTTTCGTGAACCTATAATTTGCCAAAATGTGCCCAGATTAGTACCCAACTGGACGCATCCAATTTGTATTGGGCGGCATGCTTTTGGTGATCAGTATAAGGCAACTGATACCGTAATTGAAGGGAAGGGAAAATTAACCATGACTTTCACTCCAGAAAATGGTGAGCCCAAAACTTGGGATGTTTACGAATATGAAGGGGCTGGTGGTGTCGCCATGTGTATGTATAATACAGATGAGTCCATTTATGGTTTTGCACGCTCTTGTTTTAATAAAGCCTGTGAGAAAAAATGGCCATTGTATTTATCCACAAAAAACACAATCCTTAAAGCCTATGATGGAAGGTTTAAAGATATATTTGAAGAAGTATTTCAAAATGAATTCAAAGAAAAATTTGAGGCTATTGGTATTATTTATGAGCATAGGTTGATTGATGATATGGTGGCTTCTGCACTTAAATGGCATGGGGAATTTGTTTGGGCTTGTAAAAATTATGATGGGGATGTGCAATCTGATACTGTCGCACAAGGTTTCGGTTCATTAGGGCTTATGACTTCTACACTTTTAACTCCTGAGGGAGATGTGATTGAAGCGGAAGCAGCACACGGAACGGTAACAAGGCATTACCGCCAACATCAGCAAGGGAAAGCAACTTCTACCAACCCAATTGCTTCTATTTTTGCTTGGACAAGAGGTTTGGCTTTTAGAGGGAAATTGGATAAAAACCAAGCATTAATAGACTTTTGTACAACTTTGGAAAAAGTATGTGTGGATACAGTGGAGAGCGGCACAATGACAAAAGATTTAGCCCTTTGTATTCATGGTAAAAAACTAAATGAAAGCCACTATGTAACTACTGAGCAGTTTTTGGATGCTTTAGATAAAGGATTGCAAGGGCAAATGGCTTAATGTAGTAATGCTAATAGTTTGAAAATGAAATCCGAGCATTTGCTCGGCTTTTTTATTTAAAATATTTTTGTAGTATTGTAAAGCGAAAATGGGGCAATC